>ERZ1106930.17-NODE-17-length-141340-cov-74.184974_pt1 | contig 141340 bp, 146 predicted proteins | sample MGYA00403663_ERZ1106930 | MGnify/ENA primary metagenome ERZ1106930 (study PRJEB35170, sample SAMEA104062438) | human gut metagenome | biome: human gut; feature: human-associated habitat; material: faeces | place: Denmark | collected 2012-06-26 ... | reverse complement strand
AAAAACGCGGGCGTTTTTATTCGGCGGCAGGGCAGCGTTAGCGGTGCGCAACAAAGAAGGGCGTCAGGGCGAAAAAGATCCCGCAGATGCGTGGGAGGGTTGTCAAGCATAGTGTAAAATTTTTTGAAAAATTTTGCTTATATGCTTGACAACCCATTGCGACATTTAGTATACTCTATAAGCTGCATCATAGCGTGTGGTAATTTTATTATGCGAACAGCGGAAGAGACCGGAGGTTACCGCTCCTCGCCGTGGACTTGGGCGGGACGGAGAACTTCGGCGGACGCAAGGGGACGATCCCCGTTCGCGGGACAGGCCTTCGCGGGCAGGGCATAACGCCTCGCACGCGGCTGAAAGGGCGCGACGAACGCCCTTTGACGATGCGAAGAAAATGACACGCACGTGAGGGTTGTCCAAAAAGTTCAAAACGGAGGAATCACATTAAATGGCAAGTCAAAAGATCCGGATCAAGTTAAAGGCTTATGACCACGAGCTGCTCGACAAAAGCGCTCAGAGGATAGTGGAGACCGTCAAGTCGACGGGAACCAAGGTCAGCGGCCCCGTACCTCTCCCCACGGACAGAGAGATCATCACGGTGCTCCGTGCGGTGCATAAGTACAAGGATTCGAGAGATCAGTTCGAGATCAAAACTCACAAGCGACTCATAGACATATACAGTCCGTCCAGCAAAACGGTGGACTCGCTTATGAAGCTGGATCTTCCCGCCGGCGTGGATATCCAGATAAAACTGTAAGCAAGGAAGGCAAAAGAAATGGAAAAAGCGATTTTAGGCAAAAAAGTCGGAATGACGCAGATCTTTTCCGAGAAGGGCGAGGCCGTCCCCGTGACCGTCGTCAAGGCGGGTCCGGTGACCGTCGTCCAGCTCAAGACCGTTGACAAGGACGGTTACAGCGCGGTCAAGGTGGCGTTCGAAGACATCGAAAAGAGAAAGGTCAACAAGCCGGACATGGGTCAGTTCAAGAAGGCCGGCTGCTCGCCCAAGAGATACCTCCGCGAGCTCAAGCTCGACAAGACCGATTATGAGATCGGCAGCGAGATCAAGTGCGACATGTTCGCGCAGGGCGACATGGTCGATGTCACCGGCATCACCAAGGGCCACGGTTTCTCCGGCACGATCAAGCGCTGGAACCATCACAGACTCAAGATGACGCACGGCGTCGGCCCCGTCCACAGAGAGGTCGGTTCCACGGGTGCGAACTCCACTCCCTCCAAGAAGATAAAGGGATTGAAGAGCCCCGGCCGTTACGGTCACGAGAGAGTCACCATACAGAACCTCGAGATAGTCAAGGTGGACACCGCCCGCGACGTGCTTCTGATCCGCGGCGCCGTGCCCGGCCCCAGAGGTTCGCTCCTGACGGTCAAGAGCACCGTCAAGAAGTGAGGAGGTCAGATAAATGCCCAGCGTAAAATTATATAAGCAGACAGGCGAAGCGGCAGGCAGCATCACGCTCGACGACGGCGTGTTCGGCGCGGAGAAGAACATCCCGCTCGTGCACCAGGTCGTGGTCGCTCAGCTCGCAAACAAGAGACAGGGAACGAAGAGCGCGCTCACCCGTACCGAGGTATCCGGCGGCGGCAGAAAGCCGTGGAGACAGAAGGGAACGGGCAACGCGCGTCAGGGCTCCATCCGCGCTCCTCAGTGGAAGCACGGCGGCGTGGTGTTCGCGCCGAAGCCCCGCGACTTCTCCCAGAAGATAAACAAGAAGATGAAGGAAGCGGCGTTCAGGAGCGCCATCAGCGGCAAGGTCGCAGATGAGCAGCTCAAGGTCGTGGACAAGATCGACGTGACCGGCAAGACCAAGGAGATGGCAGCCGTCGTCAAGGCCCTGGAGCTGGATAAGCGCACGCTGTTCGTGCTCACCGCGGCCGACGACCTCGCCGTCCGCGCGGCGGGCAACCTCGAGAAGGTGGACACCGTCAAGGCCGAGCTGGTGAGCGTGCTCGATCTCGTCAACCACACTTACGTCGTCCTTACCGAAGCGGCCGCTAAGCAGATCGAGGAGGCATACAAACAATGAACGCATACGACGTGATCATTAAGCCCGTACTTACCGAAAAGGCATACGACGGCATATCCGCCAAGAAATATTGCTTCTACGTCGCCCCGGACGCGACCAAGACGGACGTCAAAGCGGCGATCGAGAAGATCTTCGAGGTCAGCGTGGAGAGCGTCAACATCGTCAACGTGCGCGGCAAGAAGAAGAGAGAGCGCGGCACGGTCGGCTACACGGCGGCTCGCAAAAAGGCCTACGTCCAGCTCACCGTGAAATCGAAGACCATCCCGTTCTTCGACAGCTTAGGTTAAGGAGAGTGAAACATGGCAGTTAAGAGATTCAAGCCGATAACCCCGGGCACCAGGTTCAAGACGGTCTCCTCCTTCGACGAGGTCACCAAGGCCTGCCCCGAAAAGTCCCTGCTCGTGGCCATACGTCACACGGCGGGCCGCAACAACTACGGCCGCATCACCGTGCGTCAGCGCGGCGGCGGGAACAAGACCAAATACCGTATCATAGATTTCAAGCGCAATAAGGATAACGTGCCCGCGAAGGTGGCCGCCATCGAGTACGACCCCAACCGCACGGCATACATCGCTCTCCTGCACTACGCGGACGGCGAAAAGAGATACATCCTCGCTCCCCTCGGCCTCTCCGTGGGCGACACCGTCGTCAGCGGCCCGACCGCGGACATCAAGGCGGGCAACGCGCTCCCTCTGTCCGAGATCCCCGTCGGTACGCTCGTCCACAACATCGAGATGCAGCCGGGCAAGGGCGGACAGATCGCCAAGACGGCGGGCGCGAGCGCGCAGCTCATGGCCAAGGAAGGCAAGTACGCGACGCTCAAGCTCCCCAGCGGCGAGATGAGATACATCCTCGCGCGTTGCAAGGCGACGGTCGGCCAGGTCGGTAACCTCGACCACGAGCTCGTCAGCCTGGGCAAGGCCGGCAGAAAGCGCCACATGGGCAGACGCCCCGAAGTCCGCGGCGTGGTCATGAACCCCAACGACCACCCTCACGGCGGTGGCGAGGGCAAGTCGCCCATCGGTCGTCCGACCCCCGTGACGCCTTGGGGCAAGCCTACGCTGGGTTACAAGACCAGAAAGAAGCGTAAGAGCTCGAAGTTCATCATCAAGCGAGTCAATTAGGAGAGAGCAGATGTCTAGAAGCGTTAAGAAAGGCCCCTACGTCGAGAAGAAACTTCTCGCCAAGATCGAGGGCATGATAAAGAATAACGAGAAAAAGGTCGTCAAGACCTGGTCGAGAAGCTCGACGATCGTGCCCGAGTTCATCGATTTCACCATCGCCGTCCACGACGGACGCAAGCACGTCCCCGTGTATTGCACGGAGGAGATGGTGGGGCATAAGCTCGGCGAGTTCGCGCCCACCCGCACTTTCCGCGGCCACGGCGGCGACAAGACGGCCAAGGGCAAATAAGGAGTTCTGTCATGGCAAAGAGAATGAGAGAAAAAGCCAAGGCAAGGGCGGAGAAGCGCGACACGCGTCCGTCCGCCACGGCCAAGTATATTAGGATATCCCCCTCCAAAGCCCGCGTGGTGATGGACGCCGTGCGCGGTAAGTCCGTGATCGAAGCGGTAGCCATCCTCGAGAACACTCCCAAGGCGGCTTCCGCGCCCCTGATCAAGCTCATCAACAGCGCGGCTGCGAACGCCGAGAGCGGCAAGGGCATTGCCAAAGACGAGCTTTTCGTTGCCGAGATCAAGGCGGACGCCGGTCCCATCTACAAGAGATACCAGCCCGTTTCCAAGGGCCGCGCGCATTCCATCATGAAGCGCACGAGCCACCTTACCGTGGTGCTCGACAAAAAGGAGGAGGCATAACACATGGGACAGAAAGTTAATCCCCACGGACTGAGAGTAGGCGTTATCGACGGCTGGAATGCCCAGTGGTATGCGAACAAGAAGGATTTCGCGAAGACCCTCAAGCAGGACTGCGACATCCGTAACTTCATCAAGAAGAAGTACTACTCTTACAGCATCTCCAGGATAGTCATCGAGCGCAGCCAGAGCAAAGTCACCGTGAACATCTACACGGGCAAGACGGGCATGCTCATCGGTACGAAGGGCGCGGGCGTGGAGCAGATCCGCGGCGAGCTCAAGAAGCTGACCGGGCTGACCGACATCCGCATCAATATCCACGAAGTGAAGAAGATCGATCTCGACGCGACGCTGGTAGCCGAGAGCATCGCGTTCCGTCTCGAGAAGCGTGAGTCCTTCCGCCGCACGATGAAGAAGAGCATGAGCAACGTCATGCGCAGCGGCGCAAAGGGCGTCAAGATCATGGTGAGCGGCCGTCTGGACGGCGCCGAGATCGCGCGCAGCGAGCACTACCACGAGGGTTCCATCCCTCTGCAGACGCTCAGAGCGGACATAGATTACGGTTTTGCCGAGGCGCACACGACGTTCGGCGTCATCGGCGTCAAGGTATGGATCTACAAGGGCGAGGTCCTTTCGGGGCGCAGCAAGCCGGAGAAAGGAGGAAACGACAATGTTGATGCCTAAAAGAGTAAAGAGAAGAAGAGTACATCGCGGAAGAATGAAGGGCGAGGCCCAGAAGGGCAATAAGGTCGCTTACGGCGAGTACGGCCTGGCCGCCGTCGAGTGCGGCTGGATCACCTCCCGTCAGATCGAGGCAGCCCGTATCGCGATGACCAGATACATCAAGCGCGGCGGACAGGTGTGGATAGACATATTCCCTCACAAGCCCGTCACCAAGAAGCCCGCGGACACCCGAATGGGTTCCGGTAAAGGTTCGCCCGAGTTCTGGGTGGCCGTCGTCAAGCCGGGCAGGGTGATGTTCGAGATCGCCGGCGTCAGCGAAGATGTTGCCCGTGAGGCGCTTCGCCTCGCGTCCCACAAACTTCCCGTCAAGTGCAAGTTCCTCCGCAAGGGCGAACAGCTCACGGGCGAGAAGGAAGAGGAGGTCCAAGCATAATGAAAGCCAAGCAAGTTCACGATATGACGGACGCCGAGCTCGAAGCCAAGCTCGTGGAACTCAAGACCGAGCTGTTCAACCTGCGTTTCAGCCATGCGACCCATCAGCTGACCAACCCGATGCAGCTCAAGAGCACCAAGCGCGACATCGCACGCATCAAGACCGTGCTGAGCGAGCGCAGCAAGAGGGCGTAAGGAGATAAGACATGGAAACAGTCAGAAACGAACGCAAGGTAAGAACGGGTGTGGTCGTCAGCGACAAGATGGATAAGACCATCGTCGTCGCCTGCCGCGACAAGGTCAAGCACCCCATATACAAAAAGACGATCAACAAGACCAAGAAATACAAGGTCCACGACGAGAAGAACGAAGCCGGCATCGGCGACTACGTCGAGATCGAGGAGACCAGACCTCTTTCCAAAGAGAAGTACTTCCGTCTTGTGCGCATCGTGGAGAAAGCCAAGTAAGGAGTTAAGCCATGATTCAACCGCAGACATATTTGAAAGTCGCCGACAACAGCGGCGCAAAAGAGATAATGTGCATCCGCGTGCTGGGCGGCTCCTTCAGACGCAGCGGTAACATCGGCGATGTTATCATCGCGTCCGTAAAGTCCGCTACGCCGGGCGGCACGGTCAAGAAAGGCGAGGTCGTCAAGGCGGTCATCGTCCGCAGCCACAAGGGCATCACGCGTCCGGACGGCAGCCACATCAAATTCGACGACAACGCGGCCGTCATCATCGATAACCAGAAGCAGCCCAGAGGTACCCGTATCTTCGGACCCATAGCAAGAGAGCTGCGTGAGAAAGATTACATGAAGATAATCTCCCTCGCTCCCGAAGTGTATTAAGGAGGACACATGAACAGTCTGAACGTAAAGAAAGGCGATAACGTCATTGTCCTCGCAGGTAAGGACAAGGGCAAGAAAGGAACGGTCATCAAAGCTCATCCCAAGACGGAGACGGTGGTCGTGGAAGGCATCAACGTGATAACCAAGCACGTCAAGCCCCGCGGACCTCAGAACCCCGGCGGGATCCAGAAGGAGCCGGGCAACATCCACGTGTCCAACGTGCAGGTGATCTGCCCCGACTGCGGCAAGCCCACGAGAGTGGCGCACGCGATAGCCGACGGCAAGAAAACGCGCGTCTGCAAGCATTGCGGCGCGAGCCTCGACAAAGCGGGCAAGGCGACCGTCAAGAAGGAAAAGAAGTCGGCCAAGCGCGCAAAGAGCGCCGAGGAGCCCGAGACCGCGGTGAGCGAAGACAAGCCCAAGAAGACCGCAAGACGCTCCAAGAAGACCGAAGCGGACAAGGCGGAGTGATCCGCGCGCCGGGTAAATTAATCGGAGGAACCCACAGTGGCAGATAAAGAGAAACAGGCAGCATCGGCCAAGAAGGCCGCTGGACCTGCTGCAACCGAAAAGAAAGCCGCGCCCGAGAAGAAGTATTCTCAGGACGGCAGATACAGACTGTATGCGCGCTACGTCGAGGAGATAGTCCCCGCGATGATGAAAGAGCGCGGATACAAGAACATAATGGAAGTGCCCAAGATCGACAAGATCGTGCTGAACATGCGTCTCGGCGACGTCAAGGACAACGCCAAGAGCGTGCAGACGGCCATCGGAGAGCTGGGTCAGATCGCCGGCCAGAAGCCCGTGGTCTGCAAGGCCAAAAAGTCGGTCGCGAACTTCAAGGTCAGAGAGGGCATGACGATAGGCGCGAAGGTGACCCTGCGCGGTCTGAGAGCTTACGAGTTCTTCGACAAGCTGGTGTCCATCGCCCTTCCCAGAGTGCGCGACTTCCGCGGCATCTCCGGCAAGTCCTTCGACGGCAGAGGCAACTATGCGCTGGGCGTTAAAGAACAGATCATATTCCCCGAGATCTCGTACGAGCTCGTGGAGAAGCTTCGCGGTTTCGACATCGCGGTGATCACCACCGCCAAGACGGACGACGAAGCCAAGGCGCTTCTGACGAAGTTGGGTATGCCCTTTAAGAATTAGGAGAACGGACAATGGCTAAGAAAGCAATGATAAACAAACAGCAGAGACCCGCCAAATTCTCGACGAGAGCTTACACGAGGTGCTCGCTTTGCGGCAGACCTCACTCGGTGCTCCGCAAGTACGGCATCTGCAGGATCTGCTTCAGAGAACACGCTTACAAGGGCGAGATCCCCGGCGTGAAGAAATCCAGCTGGTAAGGAGGGCGCGAATAATATGGTTACTACCGATCCTATCGCAGATCTGCTCACAAGGATGAGGAACGCGCTCATCGCGCGTCACGATACCGTGATCGTCCCCCTTTCGAAGATGAAGAAGGCCATCGCCGACATCCTCCTCGAGGAAGGCTATGTCAGCGCCGTCGAAGTCGTGCCCGTCAAGGACAAGAACTCCGACAAGCAGCATGACGTAATCAGGATCACGCTCAAATACGGACCGGCCAAGCAGAAGGTCATCACCAATCTCAAGAGGATCTCCAAGCCCGGTCTGCGCGTTTACGCAGGCGTCGAGGATCTGCCCAAGGTGCTCGACGGTCTGGGGATCGCCATCATCTCGACCTCCAAAGGCATCATGACCGACAAGCAGGCGAGAGCGAACAAAGTGGGCGGCGAAGTGCTCGCCTACGTCTGGTAAGGAGGCGCGTATGTCACGAGTCGGAAGAGCACCCATAGCCATTCCCGAGAAAGTGTCCGTCACGGTCTCCGGTAAGGACGTCACCGTCAAGGGCCCCCTCGGCGAGCTCACTCAGAAGATAGAAAGCAGATACATCACCGCGAAGGTGGAGAACGGCCACGTCCTCGTGGAGCGTTCGTCCGAGATCAAGGACGCCAAGAGCGCGCACGGCCTGTACCGTCAGCTCATCGCGAACATGGTCAAGGGCGTCGTGACTCCCTTCTCCAAAACGCTCATCATCGCGGGCGTCGGTTACAGAGCGGCCGTCCAGGGCAACAAACTCGTCCTCAACATCGGTTACTCTCACCCCGTGGAGTTCACCCTCCCCGCAGGCATCAAGGCCGAGACGAAAGAGGGCGACGACAAAGATAAAAAGACTCTTCAGGTCATCGTGTCCGGTTTCTCCAAAGAGGCCGTGGGACAGTTCGCCGCGAACGTCAAGGCGGCTCGCCCCGTGGAACCCTATCACGGATACGGTATCCATTACAGCGACGAGGTCGTAATCCGCAAGGAGGGCAAGACTTCGGGCAAGAAGTAATAACAGAGAGCTATGATAAACAAAGAGAACAAAAACAAGATAAGACAGAAGAGGCACAAGAGAGTGCGCGAGCACGTGTTCGGCACGGCGGAACGCCCCCGTCTCTCGGTTTACCGCAGCACCGCTCACATCTATGCCCAGCTTATCGACGACGAGAAGCAGGTCACGCTTTGCTCCTCCTCCACCGTTGCCAAGGGCATCGACCTCAAGGGCAAGACCAAGACCGAAGCGGCGGAGATCGTCGGCAGGAACATCGCCGAGAGAGCCAGAGCCATCGGCATCGAGAAGGCCGTGTTCGACAGAGGCGGCTACCTCTACATCGGCAGAGTCAAGGCTCTCGCAGAGGGCGCCCGCAGCGGCGGACTGACTATTTAAGGAGGCGGCTATGGCAAGAAGAGACAGAGAAGAGGTCAAGCAGGACGACGGCATCAACAGCAAGCTCGTCGCCGTCAACAGGATAACCAAGGTCGTCAAGGGCGGCCGCATCATGCGCTTCGCCGCGCTCGTCGCGGTGGGCGACGGCAAGGGCCGGGTAGGCATCGGCACCGGCAAGGCCAAGGAAGTTCCCGAGGCCATCAAGAAGGCCGAGCTCATCGCCCGCCGTCAGATGATACGCGTCCCCGTCGGTGAGTTCACCATCCCGCACAACGTCCAGGGCAAGTTCGGCAAGTCCACCGTGCTCATGAAACCCGCTCCCGAAGGTAACGGTATCATAGCAGGCGGCAGCGTCCGTGCCATCGTCGAGCTCGCGGGCATCAAGAACATCACCACCAAGACGTTCGGCTCGCGCAACCCCATCAACACCGTCCGCGCGGCGATGGACGGGCTCATGCAGCTCCGTTCTCCCGAGCAGATCGCGGCTCTCCGCGGCAAGACCGTGGAAGAGATCCAGGCGTGAGGTGACACATGGCAGATAAAATGATCAAGATCACCCTCGTCAAGAGCACGAGCGGCAGACTCGCCAAGCAGCAGAAGACCGTGGAGGCTCTCGGCCTCCGCAAGATCGGACAGTCCGTCGTCAAGAAGGACAACGAGTGCACCCGCGGCATGATCTTCGTGGTCAAGCACCTGGTGGAAGTCAGCGAAGCGTAATTAAACGAGGTAATCAAAGATGATAATAAACGAATTGAAACCGGCCGAGGGCGCCAAGAAGGCTCCCAAGCGTCTGGGCAGAGGTATCGGTTCGGGTACCGGCAAGACGGCAGGTAAGGGCAGCAAAGGTCAGTGGGCCAGAAGCGGCGGCGGCGTACGTCCCGGCTTCGAGGGCCAGATCTTCGGCCTTACCCGCAGACTGCCCAAAGCAGGCTTCGACAACAACTGGAAGAAAGTTTACTCCACCGTCAACGTGGGCGCCCTCGAAGCGTTCGAGGACGGCACGACCGTCACTGCGGAGCTGCTGCTCGAGAAGGGCGTCATCTCCAAGATCGAGCCTTACGGTCTCAAGATCCTGGGCGACGGCGAACTGACCAAGAAGCTCAACGTGATCGCCAAGAAGTTCACGAAGGGCGCCGAGGAGAAGATCACCGCGGCAGGCGGCACGGCAGAGGTAAAATAACATATGTTCCAGACACTGATCAACGCGTTCAAGAATAAGGAAGTCCGCACCAAGATCCTGTTCACCCTCCTCATACTTTTCGTGTACAGAGTGGGTTGCTGGATCCCCGTGCCCGGACTCGATACCAGCATACTTGCGGTCAGCGAGGACAACACCTTCATGACGCTGCTCAACAGCATCACGGGTGACGCGCTCGCGAACGGCGCTCTGCTTGCGCTCGGTATCTCGCCTTACATCAACGCGTCCATTATCGCGCAGCTCCTCACCATCGCGATCCCCGCGCTGGAGCGTTGGAGCAAGCAGGGCGACGAAGGTAAGCGCAAGATAGCGATGTTCACCCGCGTGCTCACCGTCGTGCTCGCCGTCATACAGGCGGTCGGCACGGTAGTCAGCTTCGCGGCGGGCGACGGCTCCGAAGGCAGCACCTACCTCGCGACCTCGGTGTTCTCCATCGAGATGGCTCCCGCGGTAGTGGGCATCCTCGTGGGTCTCATCTTGGTATGCGGCGCGGTGTTCACGATGTGGCTGGGCGAAAAGATAACCGACCTGGGTATCGGCAACGGCATATCTCTGCTCATCTTCGTGGGTATCGTTTCCTCCGCCGGCCTCGCTATCATCGATAACGTGGGCATGTGGGGCGAAGATGCCAACGCGCCCTGGGCGCTCGTGATATTCCTGCTGCTCGTCATCGTCATATTCGGTCTGATCGCCTTTATCGACGGCGCCGAGCGCAAGATCCCCGTGCAGTACGCAAAACAGATCAAGGGCCGCAAGCAGTATGGCGGACAGAGCACGCACATTCCCATCAAGGTGAATTCGGGCGGCGTCCTTCCCATCATCTTCGCGACCGCTATAATCACGTTCCCTCAGCTCATCATGCAGATGTTCAACGCTATGGACAACTGGTGGGTGAGCCTGTTCGGAACGGGCCAGCCCCTTTACTTCGTGCTCTCCGGTCTGCTCATCCTGTTCTTCAGCTACTTCTATGCGATGATACAGTTCCGTCCCGACGAAGTGGCGCGCAACCTGCAGCAGTACGGCGGTTTCGTCCCGGGCATCCGTCCGGGCAAGGCGACGGCCGAATACCTCGCGAGGGTCAACAGACGTCTGACGCTGTTCGGCGCCATCTACCTCGCGTTCGTGTTCATCGTGCCTTCCGTCATCTTCGCGGCGCTCGCCAACAGCGACATGGGCTTCAACTACTCGCTGACCAACGCGTTCAGCTCCACCGGTATGCTGATCGTCGTGTCCGTCGCGCTGGAGTTCCAGAGACAGCTCGAGAGCCAGCTCATGATGCGTCAGTACAAGGGCTTCCTCAAACAATAAACAAAAGAATCATCTGTCCGCACGCGGTCCCCGAAAAGGGGCCGCGCGTCGGGAGTTTTAACGGGGGACGAATATGAACATAATCCTGTTGGGCGCACCCGGTGCCGGCAAGGGCACGCAGGCCTCGCGCATACAAGAAAAGTACAAACTGAAGCACATATCGACGGGGGACATCTTCCGTCACCATATGCGCCAGCAGACCGAGATCGGCCAGCTCGCCCGCTCTTACATAAAGAAGGGCCAGCTCGTTCCCGACGAGGTCACGCTCATGATAGTCAAGACCGCGCTGGACGAGGCGGGGAACAAGAACTTCATGCTGGACGGTTTCCCCCGCAACATCAACCAGGCCAGGATGCTGGACGCGATCGTGGATATCGACAAGGTCATCGACATTTCCGTGGACTTCGATATCCTGACCGACCGCATCACGGGCAGACGCAACTGCCCCGAGTGCGGCTACACCGCGCACGTGTCCGTGCTGGGCGAGGCTCAGACCTGCCCCAAGTGCGGCGGCGAGATGCAGCAGCGCATGGACGACCGCGAAGAGACCGTCAAAGAGCGCCTCAAGGTCTACAACGAGCAGACCGCTCCGCTCATCGAGTATTACAAAGAGCGCGGCAAGCTCTGCACCGTTAACGGCATGGGCACGCCCGAAGACGTCTTCGAAGAGGTCAGGAAGGTACTCGGATGATAATTCCGATCAGGAACGAAAAAGAGATAGAAAAGATGCGCCGCGCGGGCAAAGCGCTCGTGGAAGTCTTTAAGACGGTCGGGCCGCTCGTGGCCCCGGGCATCACCACGCTGGAGCTCAACGCGGAGATCGAAAAGAAGATCCGCGACCTGGGCGCGACCGCACCCTGCAAGGGGTATCACGGCTATCCCGCCGCGGCGTGCATCTCGATAGACGACGTCGTCGTCCACGGGATACCTTCGCTGCGTCGCCTCGCCGAGGGCGAGATCGTGAGCGTGGACATCGTGCTGAAACTGGACGGCTACAACGCGGACGCCACGCGTACGTACGCGGTCGGACGGATAAGCGCGGAAAAGCAGCGCCTTATCGACGTGACCCGCCGTTGCTTCTACAACGGCGTCGCGAAGATAAAAGCGGGCGCGCATCTGGGCGATGCGCAGCACGCGATACAGATGACCGCGGAGCTCGCCGGTTACGGCGTCGTCCGCGCGATGACGGGCCACGGCATCGGACGTGAGATGCACGAGGAACCCACCATCGAGAACTACGGCCGCGCCGGCAGCGGTCCGCTCCTTAAGAGCGGCATGTGCCTTGCGATAGAGCCGATGATCGCCATGGGCGACTGGGATGTCACCATCGACGCGGACGGCTGGACCTGCCGCACGGTGGACGGACTTCCCGCCGCGCATTACGAAAACACCGTTCTGGTAACGGAAACGGGTTGCGAGATCCTGACGGAGTGAGGAAGATGGAGAAAGGCAGCGCAGTCCGGAGCAAAGCGGGCAGCGACACGGATAAGTTATACGTCGTCGTGGGCTTCGACGCCAAGGGCTATGCACTTGTTTGCGACGGCGCGCGACATCCGCTCTCCGCTCCCAAAAAAAAGAACGTCAGACATCTGACCGAAACGGGCGAGTGCCTCGCCGTCCCCAAGACGGACGCGGCGTTGCGCACGGCTCTCAGACGGCTGGTGCCGAAAGAATAGGGAGGTAATATGTCAAAAGCCGATGCCATAGAAGCCGAAGGCGTCGTGATCGAATGCCTGAGAGGCGCGATGTTCAAAGTGAAGCTCACCAACGGCTTCATAGTCACCGCCACAATCTCCGGGAAGATCCGTCAGCATTACATCAAGATCCTCGAGGGCGATTCCGTCAAGGTCGAGATGTCGCCTTACGATATCACTCGCGGTCGGATAACATACCGCAACAAGACTTAAAGTTCAAAATCCAATTTCAGACAAGGAGATAATTATGAAAGTTCGTACTTCCGTCAAGCCTATGTGCGACAAATGCAAGGTCATCAAAAGACACGGTAAGGTAATGGTCATCTGCTCCAAGTATCCCAACCACAAGCAGAGACAGGGCTGATAAAGCGAAAACAATCCGCGTCCGCGGCCGCCGACATTCCACGGCCCCCGCGCGATGCGCGTGAAATAGATATTTCATCTAAAATCATCAGGAGATCACAATGGCAAGAATTGCAGGTATCGATTTGCCTAAAGAAAAGCGCGTAGAGATCGGTCTTACCTACATCTACGGCATCGGGCGTCCGACGGCGGACAAGATCCTCGCCGAAACGGGCGTCGATCCCGACACGCGCGTAAAAGACCTCACCGAGGACGAAGTGCAGCGCATCAGGGAGTATATCGATAAGAACGTCGTGACCGAAGGCGATCTTCATCGCGATATTTCGCTCAGCATCAAGCGCCTCATGGAGATAGGTTGCTACCGCGGCGTGCGTCACAGAAAGGGTCTGCCCGTTCGCGGTCAGAGCACCAAGCAGAACGCGCGCACCCGTAAAGGTCCCAAGCGCACCGTCAGCAGAAAGAAGAAGTAAGTCAAGGAGTTAGCAGAACATGGCAGTTAAAAAGACCGCAACCAAGAAAAGGATAACCAAGGGTGTGGATAAGGGCCAGGTGCATATCCAGGCTTCCTTCAACAACACCATAATCACCATAACCGACGAGCGCGGCAACACCGTCACTGCGTCCAGCGCGGGCGCGACGGGTCTGCGCGGCAGCAGAAAGAGCACGCCTTTCGCAGCTCAGATGGCTTGCGAAAAGGCCGCCAAGGAAGCGTACGACGCCGGTATGCGCAGCGCGGAGGTCTTCGTGAAAGGCCCCGGCGCGGGACGCGAGTCCGCCGTTCGCGCGGTGGAAGCGAGCGGCATCAAGGTCACGTCCATCACGGACGTTTCGCCCATCCCTCACAACGGATGCAGACCGCCCAAGCGCAGAAGAGTTTAAGGAGAGGACAAAATGGCAAGAACTATTTCACCCGCATGCAAGAAATGCAGAAGAGAAGGTATGAAGCTGTACCTTAAAGGCGATCGTTGCACCGCAGAGGGCAAGAAGTGCGCGTTCGACAGACGCCCCACCCCTCCCGGACAGCACGGCCTCGCCCGTCACAAGAACTCCGAATACGCCATCCAGCTCCGTGAGAAGCAGAAGGTCCGCCGCATCTACGGCGTGCTCGAAGGTCAGTTCCACGCTTACTACGAAAAGGCCGAGCGCATGAAGGGCGTCACGGGCGAGAACATGCTCGCTCTGCTCGAGAAGCGCCTGGACAACGTCGTTTACCGCATGGGTATCGGCGCCTCCCGCGCTCAGTCCCGTCAGATCGTCAACCACGGCCACATCACCGTCAACGGCAAGGTAGTGGATATCGCGTCCTACCAGGTCAAGGTGGGCGACACCATCGCGGTCAAGGACAGCAAGAAGAACAAGGCCTGCTTCACCGCTCTCAAAGACGCCAAGATCACGATGCCCAAGTGGGTCGAGTTCGACACCACCCAGCTCGTGGGTAAGATCATCGCCGAGCCCAAGCGCGACGATATCGACGCCAACATCACCGAACAGCTCATCATCGAGAAATACTCCAAGTAAAGACCGTAGTGCGGCACCCGCACTCGGACGCGCAGTTTAACGATCACGGAAACTCTTCGGGGTTTTCACGGTCCGCCACGGAGTTTTATGTTAGCAACCGCGGGCGGAAAGGAGAATTTTATATTATGATGGAAATCGAAAAGCCCAGGATCACCATCGAAGAGAGCGCAGACCTCCGCGAAGGCGTGTTCGTCGTCGAACCGCTGGAGCGCGGCTACGGCATCACTCTCGGCAACTGCCTGAGACGCGTTCTGCTCTCGGCGCTGCCCGGCACCGCCGTGGTGGGTATCCAGATCAAGGGCGTGAGCCACGAGTTCAGCGTGATACAAGGCGTCAAAGAGGACGTGGCCGAGATCATACTCAACCTCAAAGGCCTCAACCTCAAAGCCAAATACGAAGACAACACCATAACCAAGACCCTGCGTCTGACCAAGCACGAAGCGGGCGTCGTCACGGCGGCGGACATCATCACCGACCCCGAGATCGAGATCCTCAATCCCGAGCTGTACATCTGCACGCTGGACGAGGGCGCCGCTCTCGACATGGAGCTGACCGTCGCAAAGGGCAGGGGCTACGTCGTCGCGGGTCACATGCGTGACCTCGGCAAGCCCATCGGCTACATCCCCATCGACGCGATCTTCACGCCCGTCAAGGCCGCGAGCTACGCGGTGGAGAACGCGCGCGTGGGTCAGAGCCTGGATTATGACAAGCTGACGCTCACCGTCAAGACGGACGGCAGCCTCTCCGCCAAGGACGTGCTTTCGCTGGCCGCCCGCACGATAGAGGATCACATCCGCCTCTTCGCCAACCTGTCGGATATGTTCGCGGGCATGGACATCCTCGTGTCCCGTCCGGAGGACAGACAGCAGAAGGTGCTGGAGATGAGCATCGAGGAGATGGATCTCTCCGTCCGCAGCTACAACTGCCTGAAACGCGCGGGTATCCACACCGTCGAAGACCTCACCAAGCGCACCGAGGACGATATGCTCAAGGTCCGCAACCTGGGCAGAAAGAGTCTCGACGAGGTCATCGCCAAGCTCAAGAGCTACGGTCTCGACCTTCGCTCCAACGACGATTGATCGGGCATATCCAATAAAATACAAGGAATCACGATAAAATGGAAAACAGAAAATTAGGTAAAGCTACCGATAAGAGAATGGCGCTTCTGCGCGGTCAGGTTACCGATCTTCTTTGGTACGGCAGGATCGAAACTACTTTCGACAGAGCGAAGGAAGTTCAGAAAATGGCGGAAAAGCTCCTTACCAAGGCCGTCAACAGCTATAAGGACACCGTCAAGAAGGTGGAGACCCGCAAGCGCAAGAAGAAGGACAAGAAGGGCAACGAAACGGTGGAAGAGTACACCATCGAGCTCGTTAACGACGGTCCCAAGAAGCTCGCCGCGCGCCGCGCTATAATGGCGGTCGTGTACGACGCTCAGGAGACCAAGGCGTTCGCCGAGTCCAAGGCCGCATACCGCGTCCGCGTCGGCAAGATCCGTCACCCGCTCGTGGAGAAGATCTTCAACGAATACGCTCCCAAGTATGACGACCGCGCGACCGAGAAGGGTACGAAGGGCGGTTACACCCGCGTGCTCAAGAACGGCTTCCGTCGCGGCGACGCCGCCGAGATGGCCATCATCGAGCTTGTCTGATAAGCCGATGTCCTTCCGATAACAACGGATAACACGTATAAAAAGTGACCGACCACGGGTCGGTCACTTTTTATGTCCCGCCGCGTCCCGCCGTTGCGTAAAGATCATACGCACCGCATAAGTCGCGTTACGATCTATCCGCTCCGTAGTTGGCCGGGTATCGTTCGCCCGCGTCGTTGGCTCGGTTATGGCGCGCGCCGCTCGGTATTTCTGCTCTTGAAATCTTTTTGCCGCCCGCGCCGTGCCATTTGCCTGCGTCGCCGCGTCCCGCCGCGCGCCCGACGCATACGCCGAAGGTGCGTGTCATATCATAAACTGACGCTAAAATGTCAAGCGTGTCAAATTTAATAAAAATTTAATGCAAATGCTCCCTTCGTTCCTTTACAATTTTCGCGCACCGATGTTATAATAATAACGATAACGCGTATCAATAACGGGACGTTCCGCCGCACGCCGCGGCCGCGCGTTCGGGCGACGGGGGATACGCGGGGACGGAAGTGAGTTTTTCCTCGCAAACGTCCTTTCGGCAGGTATAAAAGATCGGAATTCAGTCTACTATCTCATAGGAAAAAATCATATAGGAAGGTAAATGATATGATCTGTAAGAATTGCGGGGCCGACGTGCGGCCCGACAAATTCTGCTCCAACTGCGGCTCGGCCCTGTCCGTGCGGCATTGCCCCAACTGCGGCAGCCCGGTGTCCGAAGGCGACGAGCGTTGCTCGCAGTGCGGCAAGGTGCTGCGCGACGACACGGGCGGCTCGGGCAAGCCCGCGCTCAAACGCCGCAAGGAGGTCAGCGCGGACAAGCGCACGGGATTTCAGAGCGTCATATGCCTGTTGTTCGGCCTTGCGTCCGTCGCCCTCAGCGCGATCGTGACATACCTGCTGCTTCTGGGCGATCTTTTTACGGTGACTCTGGAAGACATGAGCGTGATCATCGACCCGCTCACCATGATGCCCGTCGTGGGCGACGTTTCCACGGGCATCATCAACAACGCCCAGGCATACGTCGACTACTGGCCGAATACGATAAACACCATCATGCAGGCCGTCGGGTCGGCGGGTGAGAACATGATGCAGACCATCGGCACCGTCATGGTGTCCTATCTGCCTCACATCATCTTCGTGTTCTGCCTGTTGCTCGGCGCTCTGGTGTCCTCGCTGGCCACGCTGTTCGGGCTCTTCGGTTTCATCGGCGGTCTGATCGGCGGCAGGTTCTTCACGATGGCGCGTTCGAGCAGCTGGTCGCTGTTCGCCTCGCTCCTCGTGTTCATCGCATCCGTGTTCGCAGGCATGGGCGGGATGCTCGCGCCCAACAGCGGCGTGCTCGTGTGCGTGATGCTCTCGGCGATATCCGTGGCGCTGTGCGCGTTCGCCAACATCCTGTTCGCGGGCAGACGCTTCTTCAAGGGCGGCAGCATACTCAAATTCGTGTCCAACGCGGGCATAGTCGCGGGCGCGATCGTGGCGTTCTCCGCCTTCCCGATGATCTTCGCGACGGTCGGCGGCTCGGAAGAGGTCACCGCGACGTTCAACCAGTCGCTCGTCTATCTCGCGACCATGGTCGGCGGCAACGACTTCTCGATGCCCACCTTCGCACTGCTGGCGGTCATCCTCGTGATATCCGTCAAATGCCTGTTCAGCCTGCCGCGCTTCGTGCGCAAGACCTCTCTTCGTCTTGCCAAGACGTTCAAGTTCGACGGCTACGAGGATACGGGTTACGTGGGCAAGTCCTTCTTCTTCCTGTTCGGACTGCTGCTCATCGCCGTTCCCGCGTTCGTGCTCGTTAACGGCGGGTACCTCGGCGAAGGCGAATGGAGCGTTTCGCCCGAGCTGGTCGTGTTCGTCATCGGCGGCATCATAGCTTTCGCCGCGGCGATCGTGAACAGAGTGTTCCTCAACAGCGACCAGAGATAAACATACGACCTATCCCGATGCGGCGCGAATGAAAAAGCGCCGCATCTTTTTTTTGTGCGGCCGACTTTTTCCGTCCTTCGCGTTCGCGCCGTGCGCGCGCAAAATACGGCGGGGACGCTCGCCATGCCGTCAAATGTTTGCCAAACGGGCCATAAAGTAGTATAATGATAATCGGAACGCCGCGAGGCGTCGGGGAATATAACGGTCATGACGAGGATAGAGAATAAAAAAGCGCGGTTCGATTACGAGCTCGTGGAGAAGTACGAAGCGGGCATCGCGCTGGTGGGCAGCGAGGTCAAGTCGGTGCGCGCGGGGCGCGTCAACCTGGGCGACTCGTTCTGTTTCGTGGAAGGCAGTGAGATCTTTCTCAAGAACTGCCGTATCTCGGCATACGACAAATCCACCATATTTCCGCCCGACGAGCTGCGCAGTCGCAAACTGCTCATGCACGCGGGGGAGATACGTCGGCTGATAGGCAAGTCGCGCGAAAAGGGCTGGGCGATCATACCCGTCGCGATGTACTTCAAGGGCCGACTGGTCAAGGTGGAGATAGCGCTCGCGCGCGGCAAACGCGCTTACGACAAAAAACAGACCATCAAGGAGCGGGACAGCAAGCGGGACATGGACAGACAGCTCGCCGAACTGAAACGCAGATAACAGACAGAAAAGGGGAAAAGGGAGAATGTTCAACGGCGTATTGGGCTTTGTGATGGCGCTCGCCATCATCATGGTGTCCACTAAGCTATGCGGTATGTTCCTGCGCAGGCTGGGACTTCCGCAGGTGCTCGGCTATATAATAGCGGGCATACTCATCGGGCCGGCCATCACCGGCAATCTCGGTTTCGCGCTCATCGGTTACGAGAGCACGCCTAACATCGCGGAGTTCGTCACGCTGGACGAGTTCCTGCTGGACGGCACGCACGACTTTACCGTGCTGGACGTGTTCTCCAAGATAGGCGTGATCATGATAATGTTCTCGGCGGGCCTTGAGACCGACCTCGTTGAATTGCGGCGTACGGGCGTCGCGGCCACCCTCGTGGCGGTCTCGGGCGTCGCGATACCTCTCGCGCTCGGCACCGTCATCAGCCTGCCGTTCATCTTCAACGGCCTCATCAACGGCTTCACGGACGTCGTGCAGGGCGTGTTCGTGGGTACGATCCTCACCGCCACCAGCGTGGCCATAACCGTGTCCGTGCTCAAAGAGCTGGGCAAGATAACGACGCGCATCGGCACGACGCTGGTCTCCGCCGCGATAATCGACGACGTCATCGGCATAGTCGTGCTGTCCGTCGTCAGCAGCTTCGGCCAGACCGCCGCCGCGGACGCGAGCGGCTTCGAGTGGTTCAAGACCCAGTGGTGGGGCACGCTCATCATGGTCGTGGCGTTCTTCATCGTGGCGATAGGCGTGGGCATAGCCGTGCATCACCTCTTCGTGTGGATGGAACGCAAGTGGCCGCATACCCGCCGCCTGCCCATCCTCGGCCTCGCCATCGCGTTCGCGTACTCCGTCGCCGCCGAGGAGATATTCGGCGTTGCGGACATCACGGGCGCGTACATCGCGGGAGTCGTGCTCTCCACCGTCAACCGCACCGCGGCGTATACCGACCGCAAGGTGGAGATAAACAGCTATATGATATTCGGCCCCGTGTTCTTCGCGGGGATAGGCATCAGCATGACCTTCTCGGGCATGACGGGCTGGCTGGTACTGCTGTCCGTCCTGTTTGTGGTCGTCGGGCTGGTGGGCAAAGTCGTGGGCTGCGGCGCGGTCATACGCCTGCGTCACGGCACCTGGCGGGAAGCGGGCATCGCGGGCGTCGGCATGATGGCGCGCGGCGAGGTCGCGCTCATCGTCACCAACAAGGGCATAGAGTCGGGGCTGATACCCGCCGACTTCATGATAATGACCGTGCTGCTCATACTGTTCTCGTCCATACTCACGCCAGCGCTGCTCAAGCAGTTCTTCCGCGGGCATAAAGAGCCGCTCGAGCTCGCTCCCGACGAGCTCGCCGCGCCCGCTCAGCCGCGGAACGAGTGGGTGGACGATCTGCCGGGCGGCGCGGAAAAAGCGCCTGAGGCGCAAAATACGGGCGCGGAGAGCGCCGACAGGAGGATCTGACGTGCCGTCGGCATTGGACGAACTTCAAAAAAACGATGACATCGACACGAGCGTGGAAACGCTCGGCTACCGTGGCGAGGGCGTGGCGCGTGTGGGCCGCGTCCCCGTTTTCGTGCAGGGCGCGCTGCCCGGCGAGCGTATCCGTGCGCATATCATACTCGTAAAAAAGGACTACGCCGTGGGCAAACTGACGGACGTGTCCTCGCCGTCGCCCGACCGTGTGGACCCCGGCTGCCCGTACTTCGGCAAGTGCGGCGGGTGCAACATACGCCACCTCGCTTACCCCGCGCAGCTGGAGTTCAAGCGCGGCATCGTGCGCGACGCTCTGCGCAAGATAGCGCACATCGACGCGGAAGTGGCGGAGTGCGTGCCGTCCCCCGATACGTCGGGCTGCCGCAACAAGCTCTCGCTGCCCGTGCGCGCGGGCGAGCGCGGCGCAAAGGTCGGGCTGTTCGCGTATAACTCCCACCGCGTGGTGGAGATAGAGGACTGCCCCTTGCAGACCCCCGCCGTGCGTCGGACGATACCCGCGTTGCGTCGGCTCGCGGAGAGATACGCGCCTTACGACGAGGAGAAGGGCAGGGGCGTGTTGCGGCATTTCGTCGCGCGCGATCTGAACGGGAAAATGTCGCTCACCGTCGTCGCCACTTCGGATATCTCGGAGGGCCTGGCCGACGCCGTCGCCGCCGCGGGGATAAAGGCGGACGAGCTGTGGCTGAACGTCAACAGATCCCGCACCAACGCCATACTCGGCGACAAGACCGTTCTCGTCGCGGGTAAGCCCGTGCTGTACGAGTTCATGGGCCTGCATACGCACGTGCATCCGCGCGGCTTCCTTCAGGTCAACGGCCCCGTGGCGGAAAAGCTGTACGGCGCGGTGCTGGACGTCGCCGCGCGCCTGTCGCCCGCCGCGGTGATAGACGCTTACAGCGGCGGCGGACTGCTCACCGCTCTGCTCGCGCGCGTCGCGCGCGAGGTGACGGGCATCGAGATAGAACGCGCCGCCGTGGACTCCGCCAACGAACTGTTCGCGCGCGAGGGCATATCCAACGCCCGCACCGTGGAGGGTGACTGTGCGGACGTATTGCCCGGACTCGTCGCCGACAGCGACGCCGACGCGCTCGTCGTGCTCGACCCGCCTCGCTCGGGCTGCTCGCCCGAAGTCGTCGCCGCGCTGAACGACTCCCGCGCCGCGCACGTCGTTTACGTCTCCTGCGATCCCTCCACGCTCTCCCGCGACCTCTCTCTCCTTACGGCCTACCGCCCCCTCTCCGTCACCCCCTTCGACATGTTCCCGAACACCTGCCACGTCGAGACTCTAATTTGTCTCGAACGGAAATAATGCAGATCCGCCGACCGCGAGCCCCTTGCGGCCGGCAAATTTTTCTGATATACTTATAATACAGGCAGCAGCCCGCGAAAACGGAGGATAAAAATCATGAACGGACCCGACCCTGATAAAAGATTTCCGAATGGAAAAGTGCCGAGCCTTTGCTTTATTAAAAACGTCATCACCCGGCCGAACATCATCGTCGGCGATTACACGTATTACGATGACGATACCGGCGCGGAAGATTTTGAAAAACATGTCACGCACCATTATGAATTTATAGGAGATAAATTGATCATCGGTAAGTTCTGTGCCATCGGGAAGGGGGTGGAATTTATCATGAACGGCGCCAATCATCGGATGAACAGCGTGACGACGTACCCGTTCAATATCATGGGCGGCGGCTGGGAAAAATGTACGCCGCAGCTTGGCGATTTGCCGCTGAAAGGGGATACGATGGTCGGCAACGACGTGTGGCTCGGGCAGAATGTGACGGTGCTGCCCGGTGTACATATCGGCGACGGCGCGATCATCGGGGCAAATTCGGTGGTTTCTAAAGATGTTGCGCCTTATCACATCGTCGGCGGAAACCCTATCAGAGTGATTCGCAAACGGTTTGACGACGATACGATCGCCTGTCTGCTGCAACTAAAGTGGTGGGACTGGTCTGCCGATAAGATAACGGAAAATCTTGAAATTTTATGCAGCGGTGATATTTCCAAAATCAGGGAAATTAAGCGGTAATATAGAGACTTTTTATAGTTACACCCTTTGAAAACAGGCACTTTTGAGACCTTTTGTAGCCATCTGCCACGTCGAGACTCTGGTTTTGCTATGTAGAAAACAAGAGCAAAAATAAGCAATTTTAGGTCAAAAACTTCGTTTTTTGACCTTTTTTCATGCTGAAATTTTCTTATATTTATTTAGGAGATGCGATGTCAGTGTAATTTTGGTTATGTTACAGCACATAAAATTTACCCCGCCTAGTATGAGTAGATATGTCAATTTAGTGCGAGGATAGTAACTTTGGATATGTCAGATATGGTGCTTGATTTAAGCTTGGTTTTATGCTAAAATATGCGAAAGATAATGGGGATAGCAAATATGATAGCAATAATTTTGGAAAACAATGAAGAATATGTTTCGCCCGTCTTTGCAATCAGGCAGGCTGGGTGGCAATCGGAAGTGCTTGCATTCAATAAAGAACGCTCGCATTTAAGGCGCATAAAAATGTGGCATCCTCGTCGTCAGGTGTTTATTGTCGATTGGGAAAAGTTTGATTGCAAAAAATTTGCTTGGGAAGGGTATGACTGGGTACTTCAAAACAAAGAATTATGGAAGACCGTGCGCTTCGGTAAAAAAGCCGCAACTGATGACTTCCCGCAATTCAAAGAGTACTCCAAAGAGGTAATTCTGCCCGAATGGTTTGGACTGAAAGACGAAAGAGATATTATAAGTTTGATGAATGTTTCAATGTCTTTTCACGATTCGATACCGATAAGAATAGACAAAAGCGAAAACAATACGGAAATTGAATTTGATACCACTTGGGATTGTATAATTACGGTAAAATTTGAGGGGGTGCGGGCAAGCGAACTTGTTGACCGCATAGGCATAATTTACGATTCTGTCCTTCAAAAAACGGATAGTGGATATCTTTGGAAGGTGCCGTGCTTCGACTCGGGAGAAGTGGGCGGAATTGTTGACTTTTTGCCCGTTTCGGGAGAGCCTTATATCGTCTGCGATAAGATAGAATGGAGCATAAAAATCGGCAAGAGCGCATATTGCGCCCAAACCAAAGAATATGATAGCCTTTATGATTTTTACCTTGATTTGAAGTCTGTGTCTGAAAATGTGTTTCTCAAAGAGGATAAACTCATTTTACATCATAAAAATGACACACTAATAATCGAAGAAGGCAGCAAAGGCTATAAAACAACTCTTAACGGCAGGAAAGAAAGGGGACAATGGGAGGAGCAGGACATTTTCGAGTATGCCAGAGAATTTTTAACGCAGGTCAATCCCGAGGATATAAAAGAGGAGGTGCTGTTAGACGTAATTTCTGCTAAGCCGCTATATTTTTGGCATTACATGAAATACGCTTTTCTTTTTGCAGTGGCTTGGGCGCTTGTTGGGGTACTTATCCTGTTTCTAACAAATTTCCAAAAAGGCGGGGTGCTTGTTGCGGCATTGTTTTTTGCGCTTTGTCTGGTTACGATTATATTTCCGTTATGCTCTTTGATAAATGGAAAAGAAATAAGATATATAATTACGCCAACAACCATTTATTATTTTAACGGGAATGTTTCAAATTTATCGCTGAACATATTGCAAATCAAGGATATAAAGCTATATCGCAGTTTAATTAAAAGGGGAATAGGGACGATAAAAATCAAACAAAAAGGCGGTATAACATTCGGCTATGGACTGATCGCCGTAAATGATGCTGAAAAAGTTTACAATCTTATCAAACAAAATTGTGCATTTTAATTAATATATCAAAACAGACGTTACTGGTAGTTGTGCTTATATCCTAAAGAGGCGAACGACGCTTTAATTTATATGTCAAAAAGAGGATTGCTCTTCACGTAGAGACTCTCGTTTCGCTATGTCGGAAATAGCTATATATTGTGTTTTATTTTTGGCAATACGCAATATACAGACGATAAAAATTTCAAGGAGCCGCTATGAATCAAGAAATAGCCGCTCCTTTGTTTTTTCGGTGGAGGCGTGTAGTATGAGTAGCCATGTCGAATTTCGCAAAGGTCGTAACTTTGGATATGTGCCGTTCTCGGGCTGAAATCACGGCGCGTAAAGACAAAAAACGGTGAGATACGGCATATTGAAGAATATGCGGAGAAAGTCGCGTTCCCGGATAAACTGAAAAATGCCCCTCTGAACTTTTTTTGCAAAGACCTGTCCGTTATCGACTCATAAAGGATCGACGGGTATGCGAAGTGAGGCGCGGAGCCGTAAAGATATCCGATCCGCCATAAGGCGCGCCCCGGAAGCTTGTCCGACTTCCCGGGCGCGTCGGTATGTTTCCCGCCTTTGATCTCAGGGCGGAGCCCGGACGGCAGTCGTCGTCCTCCGACGGTCCCGTCGCGCTACGATGCGAAAGTGAGCGCGTGATATCGTCCGTGACAAATTACCTTTCCCGGGCAGATATTTCTTCGATACGGACTATCCGTGCCATACCCGAAAACGCGCCAATGACCGTTTCGTTTAACGAAAACCTTTTCGATGTTTTACGTTGTTTGTAAGACGAAAACGCCGACGAACGGAAATAAAGACCGTACATCATGTCCGCCGCGAATAACTGTACCGCGAGCCCCGATGATTGCTGCGACGTACATCGGTCTGTAATACAGAGTGAGATCGTCTGTCATACGGCGGTAATGAAAAAAGCACGCCGCCTCTTTTTCGCTTTTAGAGCCCCAGCTGGTGTTTATTTATTCGCTCTGCACGGGGAACAACTTCGTCACGTCGGGGGGGGAGCCTCTCAGTGGGAATGTAAATGCGCGGAAAAATGACAAAAATACTACTATTTTTATTGAAATGTGAACAAAATTACCATTTTGGAGAACGACTTTTACTATAAAACGGGGGGGGGATGGTATAATAAGATTACCTTTTCACCATTCCGTCGCGGGTGCATGCGCGGTGTGGATAACGCACCGCGGAAGTGGAGTAACAAACGCTTTCGGCGCCTTGCGGGGGAACGGCAGAGGGGAAAATAAGGCGCGTTCGGATCTTTCCCCGTCGGGCGCGTGAAAAAACAAGGAGGAAATGTATGAAGAAAAGCAAGTTATGGCTGGGTCTTACCGGCGTGACGGTCTTCCTTTTGACCGTTTTGCTTGCATTGACCGTCATGGCGGGCCGCTTTGAGCAGCTTATCAACGACTTTTTAGGATTGACTACGAGCGGCTTACAACTCAAAGGCAGCGCGTATGCCGACGAGAACGGTAACCTTACGGACACGGGTTACGAGCGCCTGATCGAGGACTCAATGCAGTTCTGTATTGATGAGGAAGAACAGGGCTCAGTACTGCTTACCAACAAGAACAATGCGCTGCCGCTGAAGTCGGACGAGCGCAAAGTGACGCTCTTTGGCAACAACAGCGCACACATCATCTACCGTAGTAGTGCCGGCGGTCCAACTCCCAACGACGAGTACGTCATAGATATGGAGAAGGCGTTCAAGGACGGCGGGTTCACCATCAATCAGGAGGTGTATGACGTTTACAAGAACTCTGGTGAACAGTACAGCGCGGAAAAGACGGGCGAACTTGATCTCGCCACATATTGGGATGGTGTAAAGGACACGTTCGACGAGTATAATGACGTTGCGTTTGTGACTTTCGCTCGTTTCGGCTCGGAGCACACCGACCTGTCTCGTTCGACTGGTGACGAGCGCAAGCCTCTGCTTGCGTTGGGTGACAAGGAAGCTACGCTCCTCAAAGCGATAAACGATTCCGGTAAGTTTGATAAGATAATCGTGCTCCTTAATGGCGCAATGCCCATGGAACTTGGTTGGCTGGATGAGTATAACGTGGATGCCTGCCTGTGGTTCGGCAATCCTGGCTATTATGGCCTCCCCGGCGTCGTCAATGTGCTGAAAGGGGACGCAAACCCCTCCGGTCATACCGTGAATACTTTTGCCGCTATGTCTATGAATTCTCCAGCGATGCAGAATTTCGGACACTTTGCCTTTACTTTTGACGGTGCGCCACTTGACAGCACATACGGCACTAACTACGTCGTCTACAAGGAAGGCATTTACGTCGGGTACAAATACTACGAAACGCGTTACGAGGACGTGGTGCTCGATCAGGGCAATGCAGGCGATTACGACTACGCGGAAGAAGTAGCGTTCCCCTTCGGCTACGGCCTGTCCTACTCGACTTACGATCAGCAGATAGACAGCGTAGTATACGACGCGGGTAAGGACGTGTTTAAGGTCAATGTGACTGTGCGCAACACCGACAACAAAGAGGGCAAGGCTTCCGTTCAGGTATACGTTCAGTCGCCCTATACGCAGTACGACAAAGACAACAGCGTGGAGAAAGCTGCGGTACAGCTCGCCGATTACGCAAAGGTAGACGTTCCCGCAGGCGGAGAAACGCACGTCACCGTGGAATTCGACCGCTATCTCATCGCGTCCTACGACGAGAACAGAGCTAAGGGCTATGTGTTCGACGCAGGTGAGTACTACTTCGCTCTCGGCAACGGCGCGCACGAAGCGCTCAACAATATACTCTCCGTCAAGCACGGCTCCAAGGTAAACGGCAAGCTCGTCGATCATACGGGTGCGGCGGCGGTCGTGGACGCGGACTGCGTTAAAACGTGGAACACGACTTCCATAGGTCAGACGGAAATAGATACGTCCACATATAAGAACTCTCGCTACACCGATGAGGAAGTGCAGGTCACCAATCGTTTTGACGACGCCGACCTCAACTACTGGGCGGATGACGCTCAGAAGATAACCTATCTGACGAGAAAGGACTGGACGGGTACGTTCCCGACCACCGTATCTACGCTTCATGCCAACTCCCGTATCGTGGAAGGATTGAATATGAAAAGATACACGAAGGCGGCTGATGCGCCTTCGTATAAGGAAATGGCAGGCAAGGAGTACGGCGTCAAGCTTGAAACGCCCATTAACTTCATCGATATGAAGGGCGTGCCTCTGAACGACCCGAAGTGGGATACGTTTATTTCGCAGCTCTCTCTGCGCGATCTCAGTATCTCCATGGCTTCGGCACGAGGAATATCGGGCGTTGCCACCATCAACAAACCAATGAACGCCATTACCGAAGGCCCCGAGGGACTGCTCGCCAACTTTAAGTTCGGCGATCAGCGCGCATGCACGGGCTGGGCGACTCTTCCCACTATAACGGCGACGTGGGATCACGAAATGCAGTCCAAGTACGGCGACTTCATGGCTGAAGAGGCTCTGTTCTCGGGCGTTGCCATGATCAACGCTCCGGGTTGCAATATTAACCGCTCGCCTTACGGCGGCCGCGCTTCCGAGTATATGAGCGAGGATTCTATGCTCTCCTATTACTCGGTGTCCAATATACTCTACGCCATGCGCGTCAAGGGGCTCATCGCGAATGTAAAACACTGCTTCCTCAACGAGCAGGAGACTAACCGCAAGGGTGTAGCAACATTTTCCAACGAGCAGGCTATCCGCGAAATATATCTCCGTCCTTTTGAGGGGGCACTCACAGAAGGTGAGAGTATGGGCATCATGACCTCGTATAACCGTATCGGACTGCAATTCGCGGCTACTAACGACGTGCTTATGTACGACGTTCTTCGTGGCGAGTGGGGCTACGAGGGCAGTATTATCGACGACGCAATGTCTTACACTCCGTACTACGGCGTGACCGAGGACATGATCATGGCGGGCACGAATATCTTTTGCCTGGACGCCGATCGTGCCGCGCGGATAATTGAGGCGGTAGAGAGCGCCGACGACGGCGCGCTGCTTCGCAAGCTTCAGGAATCAAACAAGTATATTTTCAACGCGCTTCTTCAATCGTCTATCGGCGGCAGTATCGACTCGTCTTATACGTATAATGACACGCTTATGTGGTGGCAGGTACTGATTATAGTCGTGGACATTACGGTGGGCTTGCTCGTGCTTGCCTGCGCCGTGATGTACGTTGTGAGCGGATATATCCTGCCTCGCAAGAACAAAGATAAGGAGGCGGCATAACAATGGACGTAAAGGCACTCATACAGAACAAAGGCACAGGCTATTGGCTGTGCGCGGCGGCAAGCGCATGCGCGCTCGTCGTGGGGATAATCGTGCTCGCGACGCAGGGCATGGCGCTTACCGTAGACGTGGCAGGTCAGGGCTGGACGGTCTCGGTAATGCTTTTCATCGGCTTTGCCGTGAACGTAGTGCTGACCTTCTTCCCGATGCGCTTCGCGTCGGCAGTATCTGTCCTGTTCTACAGTATTGCATTCGGGTTTGCGATCAACCTCGCGCCGGGTGCGATAGCAGATCAGATCAACCAAGTGCACTACCAGGGCGGAGATTTCGGCATGACGATGTTTTATGTGATAAGCACATTCATCATCGCGGCGCTCTGCATAGTCGCATGCTTCTTCGCGCAAACGAAGAACGGAAAAGCGGTGCTTTGATACCGCAAAGGAGAACAATATGAAACAAGCAGGAAAGAGAATAATTCTGTTGTCCATTATGGCGCTTGTGTTCATTCTGTGCATGGTCGCGCTCGTTGCCTGTGGAGGAGATGAGGGTGAGCCGGACACCGATACGCCTCCGACGCAGCAGACCGAGCGCATTAAGTTCAGTAATACGGACGGCGTTGAGGGGGCGACTAAAAACCCGAACGCAGGAAAGAATTGGGATGAGTTCAAGGAACTTACGGACTGGGAAGAAAAGTGGAACAATGACGACCTGTATTACGTCTTTGAGGGAGTCTACACCGATTCGTCCCTGAGTACGAACACTTATCTGTATATGAACTGCTACGAAGACGGGCTTATACATGCGCGGTTTGCAGACGAGAATTTCTACGGCTATTGGACTAATGTGGACGATAACGGTAACATAAGTATCGTGCTTCACGTACTCGCCTATGATAACGGAACCGTGTGTGCTGAGTACAATCACGGAATATATGAAGAGTTTGCCGGTGCGTACGACGGACCCTACTACGATTATCAGTCTAGCATTATATGGAGCAAGTACAGCACGCGTATCGTCATGATATACGGCTATCGCTACGCGCCGCTGAGCGGTATCTCTGTAGACGCGTCCAAAGCGAAGTGCGAGTATCTGATCGGCGATCCGTTGGATACGAACTTGCTTGACGTCACAGTCAGCAGAGACGGTGGCAAGACGGACAAGGTGGACGAGGTTACGGGTGAGTACACTCCTCTTGACTTTGCGGGATATGACCCCGACAAAGAGGGTACGCAGACGATCACCGTTACATACGGTCGCGAAAAAGTCACGGCGACGTATGACGTTACGGTAGTGGGCATAAAGAGTATAACCATAGACCTGAAGAACGCCAAACGCGAGTATCGATTGGGCGACAAAGTAGACAATGCCGGCATAAATGTGACCGTTACTTATAAGAACGGAGCGACCCGCGAGATCTCGGCGGAAAACTATACGGTAACGGGCTTTGATTCCTCCGCAGTCACCGACAAGCAAACGCTTACCGTGACATACGGCGATGCGAGTGCAACTTATGACATCTCCGTCGTCGCGCCGACATATACGGGCAATGGCATATACGACGGCGTGCGCATGAATATGACGATAAGTGTGATCGACCTTACGACCTGTTGTGTAGATATTGCCGAAAAGTCTGCGGTGTTCAACTATAAAATGTTTAACGCATTGGGCAATGAGGTAATGCTGATTACGGCGCCCGCCGATCTTACGGGAATGACGCCAGACGAGGTCGCCAAAATGCATCGTGTGTATGTGATCGACGCCAATGACGGCTATCACATCACGGACGGTAAGGTGTATATGATCCCAGATACGGTAAATTTGGACGACGGAGAAGATAACGGCGATGACCGAACAAAATATGAAGTCATGCCTATCTCGCGAGGTATGTCCGAGCAACGCTTTATTTTCGTGGATGAGCAGAAAAACGAATGTACACTGACGTATAAGTACTTCAGCAGCTACTTCGGTGGTACATGCATCGACATATTTTCTGCAAACTACGAGCTGACAGGTAACACGCTTCATTTCAAGGACACCAAGCGCGTGCAGGACGGCGGCGGTAAGATAGAGGCTACGGCCATAGTGCAGACTTATACCCTTCGCCAGGACGGTGTGGCATTGTCCGTTAAGGGTGACTTCCGACACATGCGAATTAAGGAGACTCGCCGTAACTTTTGCGTTAGTTACGGCGGGTCTCGTGTCTGGCATATCATTATCGCTCTTTGCTCGCTTACGCGGGCGAAATGTAAAAATAGCAATTGTTTACGTCGAAAGTACTTTGGCTTTAGAAGAAAATTTTGCCAGCGATTGTAGGGCCGAATTGCGTAACACTATAGACGCAGATGTAGCCGTTTTCTGGCTCGAAGTATTCGGCGGACACGCAGAGAAGCGGGTTGATTTTATGCTCGGAAGCTTGTCCGACTTCCCGGGGCGCGTCGGTATGTTTCCCGCCTTTGATCTCAGGGCGGAGCCCGAACGGCCGTCGTCGTCCTCCGACGGTCCCGCCGCGCTACGATGCGAAAGTGAGCGCGTGATATCGTCCGTGACGGATTACCTGTTCCCGGGCAGATATTTCTTCGATACGGACTACCATTTGTCCACCGAAGGCGCGGCGTTGCGGACGCAGTCGCTCGTACGGGATATCGCGGCGGCCATGCGGTGACGACGGAATGCGAGGGACGGTCCGGACGCGCTGCAGGAGCGCATACTGCGCAGATACCGCAGAGGATTGCTGGACAACATCCACCGCGACGAAGCGCGCATCGCGCGTTTGGACACGATCATATTCGAGCTGGACGAAAAGAAGCGCGGAGGGTGACATCCCTTGACAACGCCGTGCGCGCCATGATATCATCGGAAGGACGGGTAACGCCGTTATCCGTCGCGGAGGTGTGAGCATGATCGCGGACAAGGAGATAGACGAGCGCATAAGGCAATGCGCGCAGGAGGAGTTCGGCGAGAAGGGATACGTCGCCGCGTCGCTGCGCGTCATATGCTCGCGCGCGGGCGTGACGACGGGCGCGCTGTATAAGCGGTACGCAGGCAAGGAAGAGCTGTTCGCCGCGCTGGTCGAGCCGGCTATAGCCGATCTGGAGGGCGTCATCATGCGCAAGGCCGCCGCGCCCGAAACGCTGTCGGACGACGACCTGGTGCGCGCATGGGACATGAGCGTGCCTTTCATGGAACGCTGGTTCGGGTTCCTCTATGCCCGCTACGACGCGCTGCGCCTGCTGCTCACGCGCTCGGAAGGCTCCAAATACGCGGGCTTCGAGCACGATTGGTCCGAGCGCGTCAACGCCGCGACGTACAAGTATTACGAAGAGGCGAGGCGCAGGGGACTGGCCAGGTCGGACATATCCCGCCGCGACATGCACATCATGATGTACGGGTTCTGGACGACGGTCACCGAACCCATACGCCACGGTCTGCGCGAGTCCGAAACGGGCGAGATAGCCGCGCTCATCTGCAAACTGTTCGACTGGAAACGCCTGCTCGGGTTGGTGCGCTGAGCGGCAATGAGCAAAGGGCCTGTCCGCGTGCGGACAAGCCCTTTATGCGTTTTGAGCCGTCAGATCTCCGTCCATTCGTTAAGCGTCGGCAGTATGCCCGTGGCGTCGGGCGCGTATTCCGCCAGCGTGGGCAGAAAGCGCCGGGTATCCACTCGGTGGGTTACGGGCGGGAACGCGTCGTCGAAGTGATCGAGCATGACCGCTCGCGGCTCCAGCGCCATAAGAAAGGGTATCATCTCGCGATCCATGCGCCGCCTGCCCTGATAGGGGAACACGAGCAGATCGACCGCGCGCGGGTAATCAGCGTCCGCGTCCATGCCCGCCGAACCGAATATGAGCACGCGGCGCTCGCCGTCGTCCACGGCGTATGCCAGTACGTCGCGCTCGTCGATGCGGAATCGGGCGGCGGCGCGCAGCAGCCGCACGCATTGGGGCAGGCGCGCCCACGTGCGCGGCGACAGCGCGAGCCGAAGGAGCGTGGCGGCGTCGAACCGACAGTGCCGCGCGGGATAAGCCCGGACGGTGAACGCGCCTATGCGCACTTCGTCGCCCGCGGCGATCGCGGCCATGCGGTGGGCGGCCAGCCCGTTGCGCCGCGCCAGCTCAATGCCGCTCTCGGAAACGTATACGCTCTCGCCATCGCGCGAGAAAATGTCCACGTCCGCGAAGTGGTCGAGGTGGGGATGCGTTATGAGTATGGCGTCCGCCGTTCGGGCCTCTTCGATATCCACGCCGGGCGCGCGCGAACAGCGGCGGGCGTAGGGGTCGACGAGCAGACGCGTGCCGCCGCTCTCCAGCATGAGCGTGGCGGTCCCGTACCATTTGACCTTCATCGGTCTTCTCCTCTTTGTTGTATTTCCGTATACGACCATTATACTATAATATCCGCAATATAACAAGCGTTATGCGGCGGTGGTCGCTTCGCTTCGGGCAAACGACGGGACGAGAAAAGAAAATGATATGACGTGCGCGCGGCGCGGCGGTAATCCGCCGCGCCGCGCTTTTTTTCGTGAGCGGGAAAAACAAGATATCGGGGAAGGAAAACGCGTTCGCGCCCTTGCCGTTTGGGGCGTAGCGTGGTATAATATGGTATATATGAAACGCGGTTATACCGAAAAGGCGCGTAAGGCGCTTAAAATATGGGCGTGGATAGTGGGCGCGGTCATGTTTCTGAACATCGGCGCGACCATCGCGTGCTGGTCGATGCCCTTCGGCTGGACGGGCGGCATAACGTCCGCGCTGCTCATCGCGCTGTTCTTCTATCTGCTCGTGCGCGGTCTGCGCGCCGAACAGTACCTGCGCCTGGAAGCGTGCGTCGCGCGGGGCGGCGCGGGGGAGCTGCCCGCGGAGATCGTGCGGCGGTATCTCGAGGGCGGTCTGAAATACGTCCTTTCGGGCTACTCGTTCGAGTGCTACGTGGACGCGGAGGGCAAGCTGTTGTGCTACGCTCACGCCTCGCGGGGCGGACTGGTGCAGAACGTGCGGCTGTACGCCTCTTACGCGCAATACTTCATATCCCCGCGCGCGGCGGCGGACATCACCGCGCGCAACGTGCCTTCGCGGGAGGTGCGCTCGTTCGGCTACGCCGAGCTGGGCAGCCGTCCGACGCCCGAGGAGGTGCTCGGTCGCTGCGCCGAGGAGTTCGCGCGGTACGCGCCCGAGTATTACGACGAAAGTTCGAAATAACGCCCCGCTTATTCCGAAAACGGGGTTTACAAATTCCTCGGATAGTGCTATAATCATGTCGTGACGAGGATGAGAGGTTCGCTGTCACGCGAAAGGAGCAATAACAAATGTCAAGATCGTTGCGAACGGCCGCGGTCATTTTTCTCGTAGTCGTTCTGGCACTCACGGCGGCGTTTCTTCCCGCCTGCGCGCCGGAGGACTTCGAACCCGACCCGCCCGTAAGCCATGACACGCCCTTCACCGTATACGTGGGCGGCTACGAATGGGGACCGGGCGCGTATAAGGTCAAGTTCGATTTCGGCGACGTCGTCAGCGGCGCGGACGCGGACACGTTCGTCCTGCGCATGCGGTCGAGCAACCGCAGCAGCCGCGCCACCGTCTGGGACGCGTACCCCTGCGACGTCAAGGGCGAGCGCGTCGAGGAGCCGAGCAGATACGTCGCGTTAGAGATAGAGCCCAAGCGTAACGACGCGTCCATGTTCAAGACGTCGTCTTCGGGGCGCAGCGTGTGGGACGATGAATGGTCGGTGACGCTCGAGCTCGCGGAGGGCGAGAGCTTTTCCGTGGGCGAAGAGAGCTACTCCGCGGGCGCGGAGTGGGAGCACGTCTTTGCCGCCGCCGAGCGTGTCATCCCCGCCACAGAGGCGTTTGAAAAGGATACCTTCACTCACGGCGACGTGACGCTCACGCGCGCGCTGTTCACGCCCGAGGGTGTGGAGAGCGACGGCAAGGCGGATCCGCTCGTCATCTGGCTGCACGGCGGCGGCGAGGGCGGCACGGACATAGACATCGCTCTGCTGGGCGCGGAAGTGACCGCGCTCACTCGCGAGGACGAGATCGGGTATTGGTTCGCCGACGACGGCGTGGCGGGCGCTTACGTGCTCGCCGTGCAATGTCCCACCATGTGGATGGACAGCGGCGACGGCACGATAGACAACGAGGCGGACGGGGAACAGACGTCCGTGTACACGGACGCGCTCATCGCGGCGATAAAGGACGTGGTGGACTCCGAGCCGGATATCGACCGCGACCGCATATACGTGGGCGGGTGCTCCAACGGCGGTTACATGACCATGAACCTGGCGTTCGAGATGCCCGACTACTTCGCGGCGTTCTATCCCGTGTGCGAGGGCTACAACGACGCCAACATCTCGGACGAGATGATAGAGGCGATAAAGGACGAGTCGATATGGTTCGTCTACTCGGTCAACGACTACGTGCTCCCGCCCGATGAGAACACCGTACCGACCTACGCGCGTCTGTTGCTCGCGGGCGCGGAGGACGTGCATTGCACCGTGCTGGACAAGGTCGCGGGGTACGACGACCCGACCATCACCGACTACGGCGGGCATTGGGTGTGGACGACCGTGCTGAACGACAGGGTGGAGAGCCGACTGGACGACGACGAGGTGCGCGAGTACCTCGCCGCGCACGATGACACATCCGTCATCTCGCCCGACTCCTGCACCGTGTCCGAGTCGCTGTGGGAATGGCTGTCGGAGCGCGTCGGGTGACATACTCGTCCGACGTTTTCCGACAAATTTCGTAAGATATCGCGGATATCGGAAAAAAACATACGAATTCGGTAATGAGATAATTGTTGAAAAATACGGGAACATATGGTATAATGTCGGTATGGACAAGAACGTGAAAAAAAGAACGGTGCGTGCGGGACGGGCCGCGGGGCGCATAGCCGCCGCGACGTTCGCGCTCGCGGGGGCGGCGGCTCTCGCGGGCGGCGTTCTGCTGTGCGTTCTCGCGTTCGCGTTCGTGCCCGGCGTGTCGCTCGCGGTCGTGGGCGCGTGCGTGGCGTTCGTCGCGGGCGTGTACGGTCTGCGCGGCAGGGCGGACGTCGTTCGCGCGAAAGGCATGCTGCCCGAGCAGGCGGACGTCACGTTCGAGCAGCTCGGTTCGCCCGACATAGTCGCCATACTGACCCGTTGCCGCGTGGGCGGACTCTTCGGCGACGTGCGTGTGCTGGTCAACCGCGATTTCTCGGTGGGGCATAAGGTGCTCGCGCGCAAGACGCTCGCCGTCCGCGCCACCTTCAGACCTCTGCTGTTCAACCTCGCGTGGAAATACCCCATGGACACCGAGTGGCGGCTCTCGCCCGAATACGTCATGCGCGGCGCGGGACTGTTCGATCTCGCCGTCCGCAGAGTGCGCGGCGGCTTCGAACTGGTGGAGGCCGATCCCGCTCTGCGCGGCAAGCTCCTCGAACGCCGCGAACCGCCCGAAGAGTGGTACGGCACGTGGCGCTTGGGCGACGATCACGTCTCGCCCGACCTCGTCGAGCTGTTCCGCATCAAGAACCTCGTTTCCATGGGCGGAATGTGCGCGTATTTCGCCGAGCGCGACTTCGGTTCGGACAAGTGCGGCGCGGAAAAGGCGTTCAGGCGTCTGCAACGCATACTCCCGCCCGACATCATGGAATGCGTGGACGGCGGCTATCTCAAATACCAGGAATTGCGCGCGGACATCGGCAAAACGTTCAGGGACGGCGGCTCGCTACGCAAGTTCGTGCCGCACTTCCGTCCTTACGACAGGGCCTGGGCGTCCCACATCGCCGAGATAATGACGCTCATCCTCCATACCGACGTCCATGCCCGCGCGTCCGACCCCGCCATCGGGTGACCGTGACGCGCCGCAACATTTAACTTTCATATACATTATATATATGTATCATATAAGCAGGCGCGCGCTGCGCGTCCGCCCGGGCGTGAGGGGCGCCGCAGGCGAAACAAATTTCTTCGGATACATGGCCGCGCGGTCGTCGGAATGACGACCGCGCGGCTTTTCGCGTGCTCCTCGCGAGTGCGCCCGCGCCGTCGGCGGGCCGTTTCACGCGCCCGGCGTGAGCGGCCCCGAAAGCGGGGAATAGGAAAGACAAGCGTATCTTTTGCGCGCTCGCCGCGCATAATAACGCCGTGATGGCGCGTCGGACGGCGCTCGCGGGGGACGGGCGGAGCGCTCGGAAAAAAGTAAAAAATTTTTTTATTTTTTTTCGTAAAACACTTGACAATCCCGCCCGACGGTGCTATAACATTAGCAAACAAAGGAAAAGAGTGCTAACACTTAAAACATATGAGTGCTAACTCCTATCCCGAACAGGAGGTATAAGGAAATGAAAAACGAACTTAGCAGGAAATGGGACATGTATCCCGCACGTGACTTCTTTGACGCGGCGTTCCGCGACTTCTTCCCGGCATACCGTGGCTCGGGCGACGGGTATATGCGCACGGACATAAAGGAAACTGATAACGAGTACGTCATGGAGGTCGAGCTGCCCGGCGCGGACAAGAAGGACATCCACATGAACATACGCGACGGCTATTTGGACATCTCGGTGGGTCGTTCGGACAAGACGGAAGAGAAGGACAAACATTCTTACATCCGTCGCGAGCGCAACTACTCGTGCTCCCGTAGCTATTACGTGGGCGACGTGAACGAAAAGGACGTCAAGGCCAAGTACGACAACGGCGTTCTGACCGTCCATATCCCCAAGCAGGCTCCCGGCGCGCCCGAGGATCACCGCATAAACATCGAATAAGCGCAAGTGCGCATTCGCGTTTAGCTCTAAAAGCGAATGATATTGGGTAAATATTTCGCGTTTGCCGCATAAAACATTGTTAAAATGTTTATTATGTGGTATAATCCAAAGTGTACGGGAGGGAGTCCACTCGCCCCTGCCGCATGCCGATACGGTCAAACGCCGTATAAGAGACGTCCCGTCAGTGCGAGATCGGGTGGTGGCAGCGCTGCGGGACGCCGCTTTTTTACATCGATCGTATCATAGCCGCGCTCGGCGATCCTTCGCCTTTACCGAAGGGTCGCCGTTTTTTTTATGCGTCTTTCGGCCGCAAAAGCGGGCGGAAAACAATAGATATTAAAAAAAGCTGAAAAATAATATATTGACATAATGGTAAAAATATGCTATATTTATTATGAAAGAAGGGTGTCGGTGAACGGGGGAGAAGTATGCAAAAAAACAGTGATGCCTGCGCCACGATCGGACAAAAGATCGCGGCCCTCAGACGGAAAGAGGGAATCAGTCAGGAAGAATTCGCCTACAGGCTGGGCGTTTCGAGAAAGACCGTGTCGTTGTGGGAGCTTGAAAAGCGTGTTCCCAAGTCGGATACTCTTGAATTGATATGCCATGAGTTCGGCGTGGATATAGGGCATTTCTTCGGCGGCGAAGAGAAGACCGAGCGAACGGGCGACGGGGAAACTGCTTCGGTGCGCGACGTGGAAGCCGATCCGCGCGAGCGGATATTGAAGCGTTATCGCATCGTCCTGCTTGTGTTTTGGCTGTCAGTGGCTGCGCTCGTGACGGTATTCATATTCCTGGTGGCGTTATATCTTTACAACGGAGCGAACGACGCGGGGACTACCGTATATGAAGTCAACGGGTTCCAGTTGGCGTTCATCCTTTGCGCAGTGGCCGCGTTGTTTATTTTATCCTTAGTTTCGTATTATGTGGTAAAGCGAATACTCTATCGCAAAAACGGAACGCCGCAATGACTATATATCAAGACCGCTCAAGTCGTTTGAATATGACTTGAACGGTCTTTTACGCAAATGTATCTTTGGATAGGTAATGCGTTTGTAATAAAGGAGGATTAATTAATGTCAATAAAACTAACAAAGATCATAAGAATTATTTTTTTAGCGATAGTTGGAATTGTCGCAATACTGAATGTGGTGATTAATGCAAAAAAAACTAATTATAATGCAGTTGCACGTAGCGTTTTGGTCGAATCATTGATTGAAGACAACGAGCCTGTATCACCGAGATTGTTTACCGTTCTCAATATTAAAATAATATGCGAAAATGGAATAGTAAGCGCAAATGTGAGAAACGATTTTACGTTTGGATTTTCCACGGTTGAAGTATATGTATATTTGTACTCTAGTTCTGTTTTTACAGAAAATTATAACGAGATGAAGCTCATGGCGGAAAACTATACAGAAGATTTAAATATATTTACAGAAATTAATTCTTCATGTGTCAAGGGCGATGATGTTTACTGGTTGGGTCGTATGCGATATAGAATAGATAATGATGCATGGAAAGATTCGACTACTCCTGTGTATTATATAGATAATGCTGGTAATATGAGAGAGGTATAACAATCAATTAGCAATGATGAGTCATAAAGTAATCCAATTGGGAACGAATGTACTCACGTTGAGTACATTCGGGCCTTGTACTCGGTATGTTTTTCTTGTAACATAAGGGCAGGATCGGTCCTCATTTTAAAAATACAAGGAGATGACTCATTATGAAAAATGTCAATTTATTGAAACGTTTTAAGTTTTTGACTATTGTTCTTGCTTTGATTTTGTGTATGATCATTGCTTCTCCCATACTCGTTTTTGCTTCTGCTCAGGAGGCAAATGTTACGGGCGTGGTAATTGAAAAAGTCCAATTGGATGAAAACACTGTCAGAACTACGATAACTAAAACATCCGATATGCCGTATACTCGTACGACAGTAAATTTGACAGATGAAGACCTGTCAATTATAGATGAGAATAAACTTGATCCGACATTGTATGCGACAAGCAAAAAAATCTTTACGCAAGCGCAAACATTTGCAGTTTCAGAAGACAATTGGTCATCGCAAACCGATTTTGCAGAAGAGGATATCACAATTTATACTAACGTATATTATGTTGGTGATACGGACAAGGGACATCGGATTTTGCGTATGGAATCGAAAGTAGATGTGAATTTTTCAATATATTCAAACAGAACGTGTTTGCTGATGGTATATGATGATACGTTGAATAATTATTCCTCTGGTGTCGTCAGTGGCGAACAGCGTTACACATATGTTACACAGGAATGGCAAATCTTTACCGGTACGAAAATCACGGAAGAAGCAGTCGTCAATGAGTTACAACCAGTTATAAAATTAGGCGGTCATTGTGTGCAATTTGAAGCGTCGTTCCCCGGTCAGACAAGTACGAGCACAGCATTTTATAATTTCCTGAAATATGCGGCTGACAGCGAGGTCTCCGGTATATATACGATGCTTATGGACAATGATGAGGATATCGCGAACGTACAAACGGTTTTCTTACATAACGATTCTTTGTCATTACTTCCGGGAGTTTCGATTGGTATAAGCGTTTTTCATTTCAGCTTAAATATAAGCGGGTTTGATAACGATGATATATGCTACGCAGCACCGCTTACGATGGAATTCTGATAAGTTAGACGGGAGGTCATCATGAAAAAGATCAGGGCGTCGGCGATCGTGATCGCTTGCGTGATAGTCGTCGAGACCGTCATGCTTGCGATAACGATGCCGTTCTTCATCAACACGTTGAGCTATTCGGGCTATTACGGCTACGAGGGTAAACCGATCGCGGCCGAGCTCGATACGATGAGCGAGCATCTAACGTCCAGTCTTTATCCGGTAACATACTCGGGACGGGTGATAATGCGCCCGTCGCACGAGATGGGATACGGAAAGTACGACGTGGCGTATCAGGCCACGGTGCCGACGGAGCACGGTCCCGCGACGGTGCTGTTCGAGGGCGAAGGGCTGGAAAAAGTAAGAATACTCATCAGCGGAGTGGGCAAAGACTATTTGACATACAGACAGACGACTGTCAAGGGCGGCCCCGCGGCGGCGTTCGGCGTGGCGGACGACATATTCGACACGCGCGACGATAACGTGTGGGAGTCGATATCGCCCGACGAGATGTATACGGCATATTTCGCATTGGAGAGCGTGCCCGAGATCAGTCCCGAGCTCCCTAAAATGAGTGATGTCTATATGAAGGCATTTCGTAATAAGTATGTGGTCGACGGCGTGGATCTCGTGCGTTGGGTGGGATACCGCGTACCGGGCAGCGACAGAGTGTGGGGGTTTCGAACGAGTACTTGTGCGATGGCCACCGTTGATGAACTTTCGTCGCTGGAATATCTTTTCAGTACGCTCTGCCCTCGCGATGAAGGGACCGGCTCCGCCACGTCGCGTGAGACGTTGGTGGCGCTCGATGCGTCCGGAGTATTCGGAGATCTTCCGGACAACGGCGACGAGTTGTCTTATGCGCAGGTGCAGCCCATCGGGCTGGCGATGTATTGCTCGGGCGAAGCGCTGAACGAGTTCCGCGACGAGCCGGACATTACGCTCGTATCCGTTCGTACGTTCTCGCAGGTGTTCGGATGACCGTAACGTCACGGCGGGCGCGCCGACCGAAAAGGTCGGCGCGCCCGTTCTTCTGCCGATCCCGCGCCTATATATGCGGGAAAGTGCTCGGAAGTGACGCCGCAAAGCGGGCGGATGCGTATTTTTTCGCATAAATATTTGACAAAAGTCGGCGAGGGTACTATAATTAACGAAAAGCAAACAGAATCTCATTCAAGGAGCATTTTCAATATGGAACCCAGACTGTTTCACGAGGAAGACTGCAACCTCAGCCTTCTGAAAAAAAAGACCGTCGCCGTCATCGGTTACGGCTCGCAGGGTCATGCGCACGCGCTTAACCTCAAGGACAGCGGAGTAAACGTCATCGTCGGACTTTACAAGGGCAGCAAGAGCTGGCCCGTCGCCGAGAAGGCGGGACTTACCGTCATGACGACGGCGGAAGCCGCCAAGAAAGCGGACATCATCATGATCCTGATCAACGACGAGAAGCAGGCGAAGATGTATAAAGAGGATATCGAGCCCAACCTCACCGAAGGCAAGGCGATCGCGTTCGCTCACGGCTTCAATATCCATTTCAAGCAGATCATACCTCCCGCAAACGTGGACGTGTTCATGATCGCGCCCAAGGGCCCCGGTCACACCGTGCGCAGCGAGTACTGCGACGGTAAGGGCGTGCCTTGCCTGGTCGCCATCCATCAGGACTACACCGGCAAAGCTCTGGACATCGCTCTGGCTTACGCGGCGGGCATCGGCGGCGCGCGTGCGGGCGTTCTCGAGACCACGTTCAAGTGCGAGACCGAGACCGACCTGTTCGGCGAGCAGTGCGTGCTTTGCGGCGGCGTCACCGCCCTCATGAAGGCAGGTTTCGAAACGCTGGTCGAGGCGGGCTACGATCCCCGTAACGCTTACTTCGAGTGCATCCACGAGATGAAGCTCATAGTCGACCTCATCTACAAGGGCGGCTTCCACACCATGCGTTACTCCATATCCGACACCGCCGAGTACGGCGACTACACGGTGGGCGAGCGCCTCATCACTCCCGCGGTCAAGGCGGAGATGAAGAAGGTCCTCACCGAGATACAGGAAGGCAAGTTCGCTTCCAACTGGATCGCCGAGAACAACAACGGCCGCGCGTACTTCTACGCGAAGCGCGCGAAGGAAGCGAGCCATCAGCTCGAAACGGTGGGCGAAGAGATCAGAAAGCTCTACTCCTGGTCCAAGAACACCGATATCGACAAGACCGTTTGATGGCTTACCTTGAATAACACAGATATGCAGAACCGCGCAAAGTGATGACCTTGCGCGGTTTTGGTGTCGCGAAAACTCACACCCGTCGGGCGTATCCCGACGAAGCCGGAGCGCGCTCCGGAATAACGAAATGGTAAAAGACCTGACTACGGGCAGCCCCGTAAAGGCGCTCGTACTCTTCAGCATCCCCATGGTCGTCGCGACCGTGTTCCAGCAGCTCTACAACCTCGCGGACAGCATAATCGCAGGCAGGGTGCTGGGTGTGGACGCGCTTTCGGCCACGTCGGTGTCCTATCCCGTCACGCTCATATACGTTGCCGTCGCGCAAGGCTGCGCCAACGGCGCGGCGGTCGTGATAGCCAATCTCATGGGGCGGCGGCGGTACACCGACATGAAATCCGCCATATCCACGACCGTCATTTCCATGCTTGCGATAGGCGTGGTGCTCACGGTGGTGGGCGAGGTGTTCTGCAACGGCATACTCGGACTGCTCAATACGGACGCGTCCATCTTCACCGACAGCTACACCTACCTTCAGATATACACTTTCGGCGTCATATTCGTGCTGCTGTACAACGCGGCCACGGCGGCGTTCAACGCCATGGGCGACAGTCGTACGCCCCTCATCCTGCTCATATTCTCCTCCGTCATAAACGTCGTGCTGGACATAGTGTTCACGCTGGACGCCTGCGGAGTGCGTCTGGGCGTGGCGGGACTGGCGTGGGCGACGTTCGTCGCGCAGGGCGCGGCGTGCGTGGCGGCGCTCATATGGATGGCGCTGCGGCTCTCTCGCATCCGCGAGGACAGAGAACAGGACGAGGACGCGCTCGCGGCGATACGGAACTCCACCGCGCCGCACGCGCACCACAGGCTCCACCTGCCGCACCCCACGTTCAAGCTTTTTTCCGCGCATCAGCTCCGCTCCATACTTCCCATAGCGCTGCCCAGCGTGGTCCAGCAGATATTCGTGCCGCTCGGACTGCTTTTCGTCCAGAGCATAGTAAACGGCTTCGCGTCGCCCGTCATCGCGGGCTACACCTCCGCCGTCAAGGTCAACACGCTGTGCGTGTCCTGCAACACTATGTTCAGCAACGCCGTGTCCGCGTACTCCGCGCAGAACAGGGGAGCGGGCAAGGAGGATCGCGTCGTGCGCGGTCTGAAAGCCTCCGTGGTCGTCGCCATCATCATCGCGGCGGTGTTCACCGCGCTGTCCTTCTTCTGTTCCGAACAGCTCATCGATCTGTTCGCCTCGGAGGGCGACGCTCAGCACGCCGACATGGTGGATGCGGGCAGCCTGTTCCTCACCATAACCAGCCCGTTCTACGTCATCGTGGGCGTGGAGCTGGTGTTCAACGGCCTGCATCGCGGTACGCGCCACATGATATTCTTCATGTCCTCCACGATAGCCGACCTCGTGCTGCGCGTCGTGCTGGCGTTCGTGCTCGCGCCCGTGCTGGGCTACGCGGGCATCGGCTGGGCGTACTCGTTCAGCTGGTGCATTGGCCTGGCGGTGGCGTTCGGCTGCTTCCTCACGGGCAGATGGAAAAAGAAGATAGAGACCGAATAGCCCGGTCCGCTCAAACGACGTTTTATCCGTCCGCGACTCGCCAATGTGCGCCGCGGGCGGTTTTTTTCATGCCAATATGTTGCAATCGGTTGCGGACTGTGCTATAATAAACATTAATATGGATAAAGCCGAACTATTGAGAAAGATATTCGCGCACGACAAGTTCGTGCAACTCGCGGGCATCGAGCTGGAAGAGGTCAACGACGACGGCGCGACGGTCACCGCCGCGATAGGCCCGCAGCATCTCAACGCAAACGGCAGCGTGCAGGGCGGGATGTTGTTTTCCGTCGCGGACTTCGCGTTCGCCGTGCTCTCCAACTACCTGCACCCCGTGACCGTCACTCAGGTCGCCAATTTCACTTACGTGAAGGCGGCGTACACGGACAGGCTGCGCTGCGAGGCGCGCGAGATAGTGCGCTCGGGGCATAACACGGTGGCGGAATTGAAGGTGTTCGACGGCGCGGGCAACCTCGTGTGCGCGGGGACTTTCAACGGATTCGTTAAAGACACTCCGATCGAAGAGCTGATCGCTCGTTTCGGCGGATGATAAAAATAAGGGAAGGACGATGATCTACGATCGAAAAATCGAGACTATGAGCCGCGACGAGATGCGCGCGCTCCAGCTCGAAAGACTGAAGAGCATGGTGGCATACGCTTATGCCAACGTGCCGTTCTACAAGAAGAAGTACGATGAAGCGGGCGTCAGGCCGGAGGACATACGCACTCTGGACGACATACGCCGTCTGCCTTTCGTCACCAAAGCGGACCTTCGGGACAATTACCCCTACGGTCTGCTTTCCGTGCCGCTCTCGGACATCGCGCGCATACACGCGTCCAGCGGAACGAGCGGCAAGCCCACCGTCGTGGCCTACACCAAAGAGGACATGGAGATCTGGACGGAGTGCGTCGCGAGGCTGGTGGCCGCCGCGGGCGGTCGCAGCGACGACATCGTGCAGATATGCTTCGGCTACGGCCTGTTCACGGGCGCGCTCGGCCTGCACCAGGGCTGGGAGCGCATAGGCGCGGCGGTCATACCCGCGTCCACGGGCAACACCGAGCGTCAGATAATGCTGATGAAGGACCTGGGCGCCACCGCGCTGGTGGCCACGCCCTCTTACGCCCTCCACATCGCAGAGGAGATGGAGCGCCTGGGTTACAAGCCCGAGGACTTCAAGCTCCGCGTGGGCATGTTCGGCAGCGAGGCCAGCTCGGACGAGATGCACGCCGAGATCGCGCGCAAACTGCATATCCTGCCCACGGACAACTACGGGCTGAGCGAACTTATAGGCCCGGGCGTGTCGGGCGAGTGCGAGCTCAAACGCGGCATGCACATCAACGAGGACCACTTCTACGCCGAACTGCTCGACCCCGAGACGTTCGAGCCTAAGAAGGAAGGGGAGTACGGCGAGCTGGTGCTGACGGCGCTCACCAAGCGCTCCATGCCCATGATCCGCTACCGCACCAAGGACATAACCGCGCTGGACTACTCGCCCTGCGAATGCGGCCGCACGACGGCGCGCATGGCCAAGCTCAAGGGCCGCACGGACGACATGCTCATCATCAAGGGCGTGAACGTGTTCCCCTCGCAGATAGAGGGCGTCCTGCTCAAATTCCGCGAGATAGGCAGCACGTACGAGATAGTGGTCACGCGCGAGGACTATAAGGACAGGCTGGAAGTACGCGTCGAACCCGCGGACGACAGCATCGTGGGGGACTACGGCAGGCTGGAAAAGCTCAGCTCGGACATCAAGCACGCGCTGCGCAGCGTGTTGCAGATAGACGTCAAACTGAGCATAGTGGAGCCGCGTTCGCTCAGGCGTTACGAGGGTAAGGCCAAGCGCGTCGTGGATCTGCGCAAATATTGATAACGGTCAAATAAAGCAAAGCCCGTCGGGCAATGGATGAATAAGATATGAAAGAATTGATGCTGACAAACGAGGCGGTCGCAAGGGGCGCGTACGAGGCGGGAGTGAGAGTGCTCTCCGCTTATCCCGGTACGCCCAGCACGGAGATCGCCGAGAATTTCGTTAAGTACGACGACGTGTACGCCGAGTGGGCGCCCAACGAAAAGGTGGCGCTGGAAGTGGCGGTGGGCGCGGCCGTCGCGGGAGCGCGCGCCATGGCGTGCATGAAGCACGTCGGTCTGAACGTCGCCGCCGACCCGCTGTTCACCGCGTCCTATACGGGCGTCAACGGCGGGCTGGTCATCGTGGTGGCGGACGACCCCGGCATGCACTCCTCGCAGAACGAGCAGGACACCCGCTACTACGCGCGCAGCGCGCACATACCCCTTCTCGAGCCGTCCGACGCTCAGGAAGCCAAGGACTTCGTGGCGCTGGCGTTCGACATAAGCGAGAAGTACGACACGCCCGTCATCCTTCGCCTGACCACCCGCGTGGCGCATTCGCGTAGCCTGGTCGAGCTGGGCGAGCGCGTCAAGCCCGATCTGCGGCCTTACGAGAAGTCCGTGACCAAATACGCCATGATGCCCGCGTCCGCCATCATCCGCCACCGCGTGGTGGAGGAGCGCGACTGCGAGCTGGCGGAGCTGTCCGACACGATAAGCATCAATCGCGCCGAATACACCAAGAGCCGCATAGGCGTGGTGTGCTCGGGCGTCGTATACGAATACGTCAAGGAAGCGCTGCCCAACGCCAACGTGTTCAAGGTGGGCATGGTACACCCCCTGCCCGTCAAGGCGATCGCCGCCTTCGCGCAGAAGGTCAGCCAGCTCTTCGTCGTGGAAGAGCTCGAACCATTCATGGAGGACAGGCTCAAAACCGCGGGCGTCAAGTGCCGCGGCAAGGGCGAGCTCACCTCGCTCCAGGGCGAGCTGGGCGTCGCCAAACTGCTCGAAAAGTTCGAGCGCGTACCCATCCCCGTGCCCGACAAGGTGCCGGGACGTCCGCCCGTCATGTGCGCGGGCTGCCCGCATCGCGGCGTGTTCTACGTGCTCTCCAAACTGAAACTCACCGTCAACGGCGATATCGGTTGCTACACCCTGGGCGCTCAGCCCCCGCTCGCCGCGGTGGACACGGTGCTGTGCATGGGCGCGAGCATCGGCATGGCGCACGGCTTCAAGAAAGCCACGGACGGCACCAGCCATAACATAGCCGTCATCGGCGATTCCACCTTCCTTCACAGCGGCATCACCGGACTGATCAACGCGGTGTATAACCAAAGCGGCATCACGCTCGTCATACTCGACAACTCCACGACGGGCATGACGGGGCATCAGGACCACCCCGCGACGGGCAAGAACCTCAAGGGCGAGCCCGCTCCCGCCGTGTTGCTGGACGACCTTTGCCGCGCGTGCGGCGTCAAAGAGGTGAGCGTGGTGGACGCTTACGACCTCGCCGCGGTGGAGAACGCCGTGAAAGCGGGGCTGGCCAGCCCCGAGGTCAGCGTGATCATAGCGCAGCGTCCCTGCGTCCTGCTGGACAGATCGCCCAAGCCGAAAGCCGTCGTGAGCGGCTGCCGTAACTGCGGCAAGTGCCTCAAGCTCGGTTGCCCGGCGATCTCCCGCAGCGATAAGGGCGTGGCGATCAACCCCGTCCAGTGTACGGGTTGCGGGCTGTGCGCGGAGGTCTGCCCGTTCCATTGCATAGAGATCAAGGAGGCGACCGTATGATGAACATACTCATAGCGGGCGTGGGCGGTCAGGGCACGCTGCTTACGAGCAAGGTGCTCGGTAAATACGCACAGCTGGGCGGCCACGATTGCAAACTCAGCGAAGTACACGGCATGAGCCAGCGCGGCGGCAGCGTCACGACGCACGTCCGCATTGGCGAAAAGATATGGTCTCCCGTCATCTGGGAGGGCGGCGCGGACATGATAATCGCCTTCGAGGTGCTCGAAGCCGCGCGCGTCAAGCACTTCCTCAAGCCGGACGGCATACTGCTCGTCAACGACGAGCGCATCCCGCCCTTGCCCTGCGCGACGGGCGCGATGAAGTACCCCGTGGGGCTCAAAGAGCGTATGCTCGAACAGGTCAACCGCGCGTACTTCGTGCCCGCGGCGGACATGGCGAGGCAGGCGGGCAGCGAAAAGGCGACCAACATCGTCATGCTGGGCTGCCTGTGCCGACTGTTCGGCTTCGACCGCGCGCTGATGGAACGCGCCGTCGTCGAGTGCGTGCCCGAGCGTTTCCGCGACCTCAACCTGCGTGCGTTCTCCATAGGCTACGACAGGGTCAAGTGACGGGCAAACAAAGCAGATAAACGAAAACGCGGCCTTCGGCCGCAAAAGGGGAATAATGAGATACTTTCAGAAAGAGCTGGAGACGATGAGCGCGGACCAGAAGTTCGTGCTGCAGTCCGAAAAACTCGTCAAAACGGTCAAGTATGTCTATGAGCGTCAGAAGCCCTATCGCGAAAAAATGGACGCGATAAAGCTCAAGCCCTCGGACATCCGATCGATCAAGGACATCTACAAGCTGCCTTACACGCTCAAGAGCGACCTGCGCGCCAACTATCCCTTCGGTATGATGGCGGCGTCGCGTCGGGACATCATACGCCTGCACGCGTCCAGCGCGACGACGGGCAAGCTCACCGTCGCGGGACTGACCCGCAAGGACATCGAGGTGTGGGCGGACTGCGCGGCGCGTTCGCTCGTCATGGCGGGCGCGGACGAAGAGTCCATCGTGCACGTGTCTTACGGCTACGGCCTGTTCACGGGCGGCCTGGGCATGCACTACGGCGCGGAGCGCCTGGGCGCGGTCGTCGTGCCCGCGTCCGCGGGCAACACGCAGAAACAGATACAGCTGCTCGTCGACTTCGGCGCGGACATCATCTGCTGCACGCCCTCGTACATAATCTACCTCACCGAAGAGATAGAGAAACGCGGCCTGAAACCGGGCGTCGACCTCAAGCTCAAAGGCGGCTGCTTCGGTGCGGAGGCGTGGACGGAGGAGATGCGCGCGGATATCGAGCGTCGCCTGGGCATACGCGCCTGCGACGTCTACGGCCTGTCCGAGATAGCCGGCCCCGGCGTCGCCAACGACTGCGAGTTCAAGACGGGCATGCACTTCCAGGACGACCATTACTATCCAGAAATAGTGGACGTGGACACGCTGGAACCGCTGGACTACGGTCAGTCGGGCGAGCTGGTCATCACCACGCTGGACAAGGAAGGCATGCCGCTGCTGCGTTACCGCACGCGCGACATCGCCAGCCTGAACAACGATCCCTGCCCGTGCGGCCGCACGACGGTCAAGCTCAACCGCATCACGGGCCGCAGCGACGACATGCTCATCATTCGCGGCGTGAACGTGTTCCCGTCCCAGATCGAGAGCGTGCTGCTCCACGATCCCGACATACAGCCGCACTACCACATCAACGTGGACAGAGTGCATAACCTCGATACCATGGAGATAGTGGTGGAGCTTTCGCCCTCCGTGCCCATGGACAAGACGGACGACGTCGAGCGCATTCGTCAGCGCCTGTCCGCGAACATGGCGTCCGCTCTCAGCGTGAGCGCGAAGATAACGCTCGTTTCGCCCGGCACCGTGGAACGCTCTGAAGGCAAGTCCAAACGCATTACGGACAGACGCAAACTGTGATCCGATAAAGGGATAAGGAGGAATTAACGATGATCAGACAATTGGCTGTCTTTCTGGAAAACAGAGAAGGCCGCGTGGGCGAGTGCTGCAAGGCGCTCAAAGAAGCGGGCATCAACCTCGACTTCATGTCCATCGCCGACACGCGCGAGTTCGGCATTCTCCGCATAATCACGGACGACAACGACAAGGCGCTCACGACGCTGCGCGCCGCCGGCTTCGTCGCGTCCATGGTGGAGCTGATAGGCATCGAGCTGCCCGACACCCCGGGCGCGCTCGCCGACGTGCTGATATCGCTGTACGACGCGGATATCAATATCGAATATCTCTACTCCTTCGCGGGGGACAACGGCAGCGCGCAGATAGGCTTCAAGACTTCCACGCCCGAAAAGGCCAAGGAAGTGCTCAAACGCATGGGCGCGAAGATAATCTGACCTCGCCCCGACCGCCGCACGTCCGCTTTATCCGGCGAGTGTGCGGCAGACCGCTCGAAACGCTTTACATTTTTCCGCCCGTGTGTTAATATACTCGGGCGGACACATGCCGGTGTGGTGAAATTGGCAGACGCACGGGACTCAAAATCCCGCGGAGTAAAATCCGTGTCGGTTCGACCCCGACCACCGGCACCATAGAAAAAGAGAGCAACATTTGTTGCTCTCTTTTTCTATGGTGCCGGTGGGAAGGGGTGCGAATTGCCGCGCCGAGAAAAGTAAGCAAAGATCGTCCGAGCCATCCGCGCGGCATTCGCTCAGCCGAGGGGAGCGCAGCTCCCCGAACGCCAACGACCCCGCGGGAACGCGGGTCGTTACCTCCGACCACCGGCGGAACTTTAACGAGCAACAAATATCGCCCCCTCAAATGAGGGGGCGTTGTGTTTGACGCCGGTGGGAAGGAGTGCGAACTGCCGCGCCGAGAAAAGCAGACAAAGATCGTCCGAGCCGTTCGCGCGGCATTCGCTCAGCCGAGGGGAGCGCAGCTCCCCGAACGCCAACGACCCGCGGAAACGCGGGTCGTTACCCCGACCACCGGCGAGCGTTGCTCTTTTTTTCTATGGTGCCGGTGGGAAGGAGTGCGAACTGCCGCGCAAGAGCAAGACGGAAAGTACGCAACGAGCCGACCGCGCGGCATTCGCTCAGCCGAGGGGAGCGCAGCTCCCCGAACGCCAACGACCCGCGGAAACGCGGGTCGTTACCCCGATCACCGGCGAGCGTTGCTCTCTTTTCAATGGTGCCGGTGGGAAGGAGTGCGAACTGCCGCGCAAGAGCAAGACGGGACGACGACCGAAAGGTCGTTGTTTTTTTACGTATGAGAAGAGGGCGAATTGCCGCGCAAAAAAAAGCGCGCCCCGGATAGCGGGGTGCGCTTTGGTCGGTCGGTGGTCACGGTTTTTTGTAGCCGCACTTCGGGCATACGCCGTCGGAGTTCAGCGCGATGCCGCAGAGCGGGCAACGGTCTATCTTGTTCTTGGTCTCGAACTCGGCGGACGCGGCGTTGACACCGCTGGTGAACGTCAGCTTGACGATGTTGAGCTTGTCTTTCAGCAGATCGTATACGATCTTGATCATGCCCTCGACGGTCATGGTCTCCTTGGTCACGACGAGTCGGCAATCGGGGTAGGCGGTGGCAAGCTCGGTCCTGAACGCCTCGCCCTTCATCGTGTTGTTGGGGTGGCCGTTCCTGATGCCCTGTTTCTCGTACACGTCGAGCACTGCGGGCAGGAGCGGGTCGTCCTCGCGCAGGATGAGCGCGTGATCGAAATTCTTCAAAACGTCCCACGCCGTCTTTTTGATCTCGTTACACGGGAATACCATGTTCACGCCCTTATTCACGGTGTCCTCGACCTCTATGGTCAGGATGCCCGTGTGGCCGTGAAGGTACTGCGCTTCTCCCTTAAAGCCGTAGAAACGGTGCGCGTATTGCAGGTCAAGGGTCGTGATGCTTCTCATTTCAATATCCTCCTTGCTTATATTCGGCGGGCGTCAGCCCTTCCGTTCGCTTTCGGTGCGCGTTTCCGCAGCGGCACTCTCCGCCTTTTTGCGGCACTCCGCGCATATGTGGTCCACTTTGAGATCGTATGAAAGTACGGGTTCGCCGAGCTGCTTGGAAAGGCTTTCCGTGAGATCGGAGAAGGTGATGTCCGATATCGCCCCGCATATCTTGCACACCAGATGATCGTGCTTCAACGCCTTGTCGTATCGGTCGGGTCGTCCCTCTATCGACACCTTGCGTATCAGTCCCTCTTCGTACAGCCTGTTCAGATTGTTGTAGACCGTGGCGGGCACCGTCCCCGGCGCCACGCTTTTCAGCCGCATGTACACCTGCTCGGCGGTCAGGTGCTCATCCGATCCGTTTATTATCTCAAGTATCAGCTTTCCGTTCTTTGTCATCCGCTCTACGTTCCTTGTCATCGCTTAAAATTAGAATTAGTCTATTTCTAAATTTATGATACCACACCTCCGCGCGTTTGTCAATACTTTTTTGAAAAAATTTTTATTAACCTGGGTTAATTTTCTTGACATGCGCATATACATTATGTATAATGTACGTGCTTCGGGGGAGAAGGGAACTTCTTCGGGGCGGAGAGCGGCGCGGAAAGCGCCGCGGTGAAGGAACAAGGAAAATTTACGGACACACGGAGATATGTAATGATCAAAAAACTGAGTGAACTCAAGCCGGGCGAGAAGGGCGTGATCGTCGACACGCACGGCGAGGGCTGGACGCGTAAGCGGCTGCTGGACATGGGCGTTACCAAGAGCGCGCCCGTGACGTTCAAGAAGAAAGCGCCTCTGGGCGACCCGATCGAGGTCAACCTGCGGGGCTACGAGCTGTCCATGCGCAAGAGCGAGGCCGATCTGGTGGAGGTGGAGATATGCTGACCGTGGCTTTGGCGGGCAACCCGAACTGCGGCAAGACGACGCTGTTCAACGCGCTCACGGGCGCGACGGCGCACGTGGGCAACTGGCCGGGGGTGACGGTGGACAAGCGCGAAGGCGTGTGCCGCAAGGGCGACAAGCCCGTGACGGTGGTCGATCTGCCGGGCATCTATTCGCTTTCGCCCTACACGCCCGAGGAGGTGATCGCGAGAAACTTCATCCTCGACTCGCATCCCGATTGCGTGATCGACGTCGTGGACTCCACCAATCTGGAGCGCAACCTGTACCTGACGACGCAGTTCATGGAGATGGACGTGCCCGTCGTGGTCGCGCTGAACATGACGGACGAGCTGGATAAGCGGGGCGACAGGATAGACGCCAAACTGCTGGAAGAGCGGTTGGGACTGCCCGTCGTGCGCATATCCGCGACGACGGGGTACGGCATCAAGGATCTGGTCAACCGCACGATAGCGGCCGCGGGTCGACCGCGCAGAGGCATCAGCGTGCTGGCGTCCACCAACGTGTCCGATCGGATAGCCAAGGTCGCCGACCGCATGAAGGACGAGATATCCTCGCCCGTGTTCCACGCGATAAAGCTCATCGAGGGCGACAGCGTGGAGCGCTCCGTGCATAAGAAGAGCGCGGCGTACGCGGACGAGCTGATGGCGGGGTTCAGCGATCCCGTGTTCGGCAAGGACATAGAGGCGCTGGTCGCCAACGCCAGATACGACTACATAACCGCGAATTTCTCGCCCGCGCTCAAGTGCGCGTCGGGCGGGGGAGCGCGGCTCTCGAAGTCCGAAAAGATAGACAGGGTGCTCACGCACAAGATATGGGGCATACCCATTTTCGCGGTCATACTGTTCGCCATATTCCACCTGACTTTCTCGGAGGACTTCCTCTTCCTGGGCGCCATGGGCGTGCTGGGGCGCAATTGGGGCGCGGAGTGGGTCAGCCTGGGCGGCAGCGCGTATTTCGAAGGGCTGTTCGGCTCGTCGGAGGGCATCATGTCGCCCGGAGTTATACTCGCCAATCTCCTTAACGGCATAACGGGCGCGATACAGGGCGGCATATCGGGCGGCATGGAGAGCGCGGGCGCGGCCGAGTGGGCGATCGGCCTGGTGGGCGACGGCATACTGGGCGGGCTGTTCGCGGTGCTCAGCTTCCTGCCGCAGATACTCGTGCTGTTCCTGTTCTTCTCGCTCCTCGAGGACAGCGGCTACATGGCGCGCATCGCGTTCATTCTCGACCGTCTGTTCCGTCGGCTGGGGCTGTCGGGCAGGGCGTTCATGCCCATGATAATGGGCTTCGGTTGCTCCATCCCCGCGATGATAAATACGCGGACGCTGGCGGACGCGCGCGAACGCACGGCCACCATCCGCGTGATACCCTTCTTCTCCTGCGGCGCAAAACTGCCCATACTGACGGGCATGGCGGGCGCAATGGCGGGAGCCTTCGGGATAGGCAGTGCCGACCTCATCACCTTCCTGATGTACGTGGTCGGCATGGCGGTCGCGCTCGTGGCGGTGGTCACGATGCGCTCCACTACGATGCGCGGGGAGATCTCGCCCTTCATAATGGAGCTGCCCGAATATCGCATGCCGGGGTTCCGCAGCACCATGCTGCACCTCTGGGACAAGTGCAAGCACTTCATCAAAAAGGCGTTCACCATCATACTCGCCTCCACCATCGTCATATGGTTCTTCTCGCACTTCTCGTGGAGCTGGGGATACCTTACCGACGAGCAGATGGGGCAGAGCATACTCGCGTCCATAGGCATGCTCATGCAGCCCGTATTCACGCCGCTGGGCTTCGGCGCGCAGCTGGGCGCGCTGGGCTGGGTGTTCCCCGTGGCGGCGATAACCGGGCTCATAGCCAAGGAAAACGTGATCGCGACGTTCGGCACGCTTGCGGCGGCCGTGGCGTCGGGGTTCAACGCCGACCTCGCGGGCGAGGACGGGGTGTACGCCATCGAGCAGCTGCTCAACGCCATCACGCAGCAGACGGGCGGCTACGAGATGACGGGCGCGGCGTGCGTGTCCTTCATACTGTTCAACATGCTGACCATTCCTTGCTTCGCGGCGGTCGCGACGGCCAGAGCCGAGCTCCCCAAGGGCAAGCTCAGATGGACGCTGCTGTTCTGGATAGTCACGAGCTACGTCACGTCCGCGATGGTCTACACCGTCGGGCAGTTCGTGTGGCCCGTGGCGCTGTGGATAGTCGCAGTCGCCGCCGCGGTCGTCGGCATAGTCGTCTACAACAAAAAGGCGGTCGGGCGCAAAAAGCTGACCGTCTGATACCGAGGAGGTGGACTCATGGGTCCCATAGAGATAATAGTCATCGTGCTTTCCGTCGCCATCGTGCTCGCCGTCATCGGTCTGGTGATCAGGCGCAAGCTCAAGGGCAAGAGCGGCTGCGACTGCGGTTGCGACTGTTCGCGCTGCGGCGGTTGCTCGTCGCGCCCGCGCGGCGGGAAAGCGGAAAAACGCAAGTAAGTCTTCGGCCGTCGGTCATACGGCCGCGGATATCCTTCCATCTGTAATCGGGGCATGTCCCCGCGCGGTCGCGCCGAAAGGCGGGGCCGCGTTTCCTTTTGCCCGGCCGCTCTCGCTTTTCGGCCTCCGGCGCATATCCGCGCGAACGGTGCGCGCAAGTGCGCGACACGCGCGTCCGTGACGCGCCGTGCGAACGCGAAAACGCAAACGTTACGCGGGGATTGACTTTTATCGCGTTTGCGGATATAATAAGGTCATGGAACTCAAGGAAGAACTCGTACTCATCGACGGAAACAGCCTGATCAACCGCGCGTATTACGCGTTGCCTCTGCTCACCGCCAAGGACGGCACGCCCGCGGGCGCGGTGTACGGTTTCGCGAACATGCTCGTCCGACTCATCGACGAGTATGCGCCGCGCTACATCGCGGTGGCGTTCGACATGAAGGCCAAGACCTTCCGCCACAACATGTTCGACGGATACAAAGCCACGCGCAAGGGCATGCCCGACGATCTCGCGGCGCAGCTCCCCGTGCTCAAAGAGATGCTGGAAAAGATGGGCATCACGTACGTCGAGCACGAGGGCTGGGAGGCGGACGACATCATAGGCACGCTCGCTCGGGCTCACCGCGTCCACACCCACATACTCACGGGCGACCGCGACAGCTTCCAGCTCATAGACGACACGACGGACGTGCTGTTCACGCGCAAGGGCATAAGCGAGGTGGACGTCATGACGGAGGAGTCGCTCAAGGAGCGTTACGGCCTGACGCCTTCGCAGGTGGTGGACTACAAGGCGCTCGCGGGGGACGCTTCGGACAACATACCCGGCGTGCCCGGCATAGGCGACAAGCGCGCGACCGAGCTGATAACGCGGTTCGGCACGGTGAAAGACATCTACGCGCACATCGACGAGCTGACGGGCAAGCTGCGCGAGAACCTGGAAAAAGGCAAGGAGTCCTGCGAGATGTCCTACGCGCTCGCGACCATAAAGACGGATTGCGATATCGACGTGCCGCTCTCCTCGCTGACCTACCGTTTCCCCTTCACGAAAGAGGTCATGGAGTTCTTCGAGCGCATGGATTTCCGATCGGTGCTTCGCCGCACGGAGCTGTTCGGCGGCTCCGCGCCCGAGGAAGCGGCGACGTTCAGCCCCGCGGAAAAACGCGTTCTGAGCTCGACCGACGAGCTGATGAGCGTGCTGGCGGGGCAGAAGGCGTTCGCCATGGCGGAGTATCCCGACCGCCTGTCCTTCTCCACGGACGGCAAGACGCAGTACGACGTTCCCTTGCGCGCCGACCTTCTGAGCAGCGGCCCGACCTTTACCGAGCTGGTGAGCGCGATCCGACCGCTGACGGAGGACGCCTCCGTGACCAAATACGTGTTCGATTCCAAGCGCGTGATGAAGCGGCTGGCCGGTCACGGCGCGGGACTGAAGGGGTACGAGGACGTGGCGCTCATGGAATACCTCTGCGGCAGGCACAGCGCGGACGCGGGCGCGTTCGCCGAATCGCTCGGTCTGCCCGTGACGGACGGCGGCGCGGCGCTCGCTCTGGGCGCGGCCGATCTCGCGGCGCGGCTGGAAGAGCAGGGCATGACGCGGCTGTACCGCGAACTCGAACTGCCGCTCGTGGAAGTGCTGTACGACATGGAGCGCACGGGCTTCCTCATCGACCTTAACAAGCTCGCCGAGCTGAAAGTCAAATACGACGCGCTGGAAAAGGAGTGCGCCGCGCGCATACACGAGCTGGCGGGCGAGGAGTTCAACATAAATTCGCCCAAGCAGCTCGCCAAGGTGCTGTTCGAGGACCTCAAACTGCCCTATCCCAAGCGCAAGGGCATGTCCACTTCCGCCGAGATACTCTCGCACATAGCGGACGAGCACCCCGTCGTGCCCGAGGTCATGCGCTACCGCTTCATAACCAAGCTGCGCTCCACGTACATCGAGGGGCTGGGCAAGGTGGCGGGCGCGGACGGCGTGGTGCATACCGAGTTCAATCAGATGCAGACGTCCACGGGCAGGCTGTCCTCCTCCGAGCCCAACCTTCAGAACATACCCGTCCGTGAGGAAGAGGGCAAGATACTGCGCGACCTGTTCATCGCGCGCAAAGGCCACCTGCTGGTGAGCGCCGACTACTCGCAGATAGAGCTGCGCGTCATGGCGCACCTGTCGGGGGACCCCGCGCTCGTAGCGGCGTACAACGCAGGCGTGGACATCCACACCGCCGTCGCGCGCGAGCTGTTCGGTACGGCCGAGCCCACGCCCAAGGAGCGCCGCATGGCCAAGACGGTCAATTTCGGCATCATTTACGGCATGAGCGCTTACGGGCTGAGCGAGCGTCTGGGGCTGTCGCCCTCCAAGGCCAAGTCGTATATAACCCGATACTTCGAGCGTTATCCGGGCGTCAAGGCGTATCTGGACGAGGTCGTGGAAACGGCGCGCAAGCGCGGTTACGCCGAGAGCCTGTTCGGGCGTCGGCGTTCCATACCCGAGCTGCGCTCGAACAACTTCCAGCAACGCAGTTTCGGCGAGCGCGCCGCCATGAACATGCCGTTGCAGTCCACCGCCGCGGACATAATCAAGGCGGCGATGCTGCGCGTGCACGCCGCGCTCAAGGGCAAGCCCGCCAAGCTCATACTCCAGGTGCATGACGAACTGATAGTGGACGCGCCCGAGGAGGACGCGCCCGCCGTCGCGGAGCTGCTCCGCCGCGAGATGGAGAACGCCGTTCGGCTGCGCGTGCCGCTCGTCGCGGACGTACACGTCGGGCGGTCGTGGATGGAGTGCAAATAACGGATGTTCAACAGCGAGAAGGTAGAACCCAAGATAAAAGAACTGCCCGAAAAACCGGGCGTGTATATAATGAAGGACGCGCACGGCAATATCATATACGTGGGTAAGGCCGTCATACTCAAACGCCGCGTGACGCAGTATTTCCGCAACTCGCCCAAGCCCGTCAAGGTGCAGGCGATGGTGGACAACGTGGACGACTTCGACTTTTTCGTCACGCTCACCGAGGCGGACGCGCTCGTGCTGGAATCCACGCTCATCAAAAAGCACATGCCGCGCTACAACATACTGCTCAAGGACGACAAGGGCCAGGCGGCGTACATCCGCATGAAGATGACGGACCCCGCGCCCAACCTGGAAGTCACGCGCCACCCCAAAAAGGACGGGGCGAAGTACTTCGGGCCGTTCGGCGGCAGTCTTTCCGCCAAGGCGATAGTGCGCGTGATCAAGTCGGTGTACGGCGTGCGCACCTGTTCGCGTACCATGCGCGCGACGCGCGAGTGTCTGGACTGGCATATCGGGCTGTGCCTCGCGCCCTGCACGGGCAGGGTGAGCGAGCAGGAATACCACGAGGCGTGCCGCGCCGCCGCGGAGTTCATGAACGGCAAGACGGGCGCGGCGGAAAAGATACTCACGGACAAGATGATGGCGGCGGCGGAGTCGGAGGACTTCGAGCGCGCCATAGAATATCGCGGGCTGCTCGCCATGGTCAAAAAGCTGGACGAGCGCACGCTCGCCGACCTGGACATAACGGACGCGGACTTTTTCGCTTACGTCACGGACGGCCTGCGCAGCGCGGTGTCCGTCATGCCCGTGCGGGGCAACAAACTGCTGCCCAACGGCAACTACCCGTCCGCGGACGCGTCGGACAGCGGTGACGCGCTGTCGGCGTTCATCATGCAGTATTACACGGACGCGCCCGTCCCGCGCGAGATATACGTCAACGTGGACACGGACGCGGAAGCGCTGGAAAAATGCCTTTCCGACCTGCGCGGCGGACCCGTGCACGTGGCGGTGCCCAAGCGCGGGCAGAAGCGCGACCTCGTGCTCACCGCCGAGGCCAACGCACGCGACTGCATCGAGCGCACCGCCGACCGCGAGATACGCCTGCGCGAACAGACGTACGGCGCCTGCGACATGCTGTGCGATCGTCTGCATCTGCCCTCCGCGCACCGCATAGAGTGCTACGACATCTCGCACATATCGGGCACGGACAAGGTGGCGAGCGGCGTCTGCTTCATAGACGGCAGCAAGGCGGGCAGCGAGTACAGGCGTTACCGCATCAAAACGGTGGAGGGCAACGACGACTTCCACTGCATGGCGGAAGTGCTCAAACGTCGGCTGGCGCGCGCGTCGGAGGGGGACGAGAAGTTCACCGAACTGCCCGACCTCATCGTCATAGACGGCGGCAAGGGCCAGCTGCACGCGGCGCACGCCGTCATGCGCGAGGCGGGCTTCGACATCCCCATGGTGGGTCTGGCAAAAAGGGAAGAGGAGATATTCACCACCGCTTCGCCCGACCCCGTGCTGCTCTCGCGGGACAGCGCCGCGCTCAAACTGCTGCAACGCGTGCGCGACGAGGCGCATCGTTTCGCGATAACCTATCACCGCAGGACGCGTATGCGTCACATCGGCACCGAGCTGACCAAGATACGCGGCATAGGCGAGAAGAAGAGCAAGCTGCTGCTCAAGCGTTACGGCTCTCTGGAGAAGATAAAGGCACTGCCCGTCGAGGCGCTGGAATCCACGCCCGGCATGGACAAGCCCTCCGCGATCGCGGTATACGAATACTTTCACGGCAAAAAGGAAGGGACCACATGACCAAGCCAAGATATCCCATCGTTTTTTCGGACTATGACGACACGCTCACGCTGCCCGACGGCACCATAACGCCCCGCACGCTCGCCGCGATCAAGGCGTACCGCGAGGCGGGCGGTACGTTCGTGGTCTGCACGGGCAGGAGCTATGCGTCCGTCAAGAAACTGCTGCCCGTCGTCTACGGCGAGCCGCACCCCGCCGTCCCCGTGATATGCTTTCAGGGCGGACTGGTCGCGGACGCGGAGGGCAACGTCATCCGCCGCGAGGGCATGGATCGCGACGAGATGATCGGGCTGGCCGCGGAGGCGGAAGCGCGCGGCATGATCGCGCAGGTGTATTCGGGGGACAGCATGTTCGTGTCCCGCAAGAACGAGGCGTCCCGCAGGTACGAGATCATCACCAACTGCTCCTTCGACGAGGTGGGCGACCTCGGCGAGTTCATACGTACATACCCGCACCCCTTCGACAAGATACTCATGATAGGCAGCGCGGAACAGGTCGCGAACGGGCTGAAAGAGCTGCCCGCCACACGGCGTTTCCCTCGCTCCAAATTCGTGTTCTCCCGCCCGATATACCTCGAAGCCATACCCGCGTCCGCCGGCAAGGACAAGGCCATGCTCTTCCTCGCAAAGCGCCTGGGCCGCTCCGCCGACGAGATCGCCGCGTTCGGCGACAGCAACAACGACATGGACATGCTGCGCGCGGCGGGACTGGGCGTGGCGGTGGGCAACGCCCGCCCCGAGTGCAAGGCGGTCGCAGACCTCGTCGCGCCGCCCGTGACCGAGGACGGCCTCGCCCGCACCCTGGAAAGTTTCCTCGCTTGACCGCACGACATCGAATGTCGGCGTAAGCGAGCAAAAAGCTATCCGCAAGGCAAGCCTTGCGGATAGCTTTTTTGACGGTTTGTTTCCTTATTCGTGTCCGCGGCTCGCGATTCGTGTCCGCGGCTCGCGGGCGGTAACAAAAGCGGGAGTAAGGGGATGGGTCAATCCTTTTTGTCCCGATCGTCTTTTTCGCCGCGATCGCCTTTTTTGTCGCGGGCTTTCTTGTCGTCATGCGGATCGTCGGAGTCCTCGAACTCGCGGCGGCCCATTTCCTTTTCCTCTTCGGAGAGGTGGAACATGGGCGGGGGCGGAGAGTAGTCGGGGCGGGACGGGCGATGCTTTTCCGCTTCCTCGGGGTCGGGGAAGGCGGGCGCGTCGGAGGGACGGGCGTCGTCATTCGGGAGCACGAGCTGCATGGGGCGGTTGAGGCGGAACAGGCTGACGTAGTATATCCAGCTACCCGCGGCGGACAGCGCCATGAGCACGGTCACTATGATGCTGACCGCGTCCATGCCGATGTGCGCGTCGGGCGCGTAGAGCGCGACGAGCTTCTCGATGTAGCCGCTGCCCAGGGACACGGCGTAGCCGACGACGGTGACGAGCTGATAGACGAACGCCAGCGTCACGACGACGGCGGTCACGAACAGTCCGTTGTACGACATTTTGGCGAAGCCGAGCAGCGGGCCGCTCGAGCGGGGGATCTTTTTGCGGGGCTTGTAGCCGAAAAAGCTCATGACCGCGCACACGACGAGCGCGATGAGCGCGACGAAGAAGAATATGAGGTAGAAGGTCATCGCCTCATACGAGCCGCGCAGCCAGAGCAGCGAGCCTATGCCGGGCGCGATCCAGAGTATGACCGCGGCGATCAGGGGGACGATCGGGGCGATCGCGAGGGCGTTCATGCGGCGCGCGCGCTTTTCAAGGAACTCTTCCCCGAAGGGCGAGAGGTAATAACCGTTGTCCGGTCTTTTGTTGCGTCTGAACATATTGACATGATATCATATCCGCGCGGCGAAATCAATAAAAAACGGTTGCCCTAATCGGGGAAATATAGTATAATGGGTCTTGCGAATAACGGAAACGAACGACAGGGCGGCGGGGAGCCGTCACGGGAGGGTCAATGTTACAAGTCACGGGAGTATCTCTCCAGTTCGGGCAGCGGGTGCTGTTCGAGAACGTCAACATCAAATTCACCAAGGGGAATTGCTACGGCATAATCGGCGCGAACGGCGCGGGCAAGTCCACCTTCCTCAAGGTGCTCACGGGCGAGATCGAGCCGAACAAGGGCGAGGTCACCGTGTCCAAGAACGAGCGCATGAGCGTGCTCCAGCAGAACCAGAACGCGTACGACGACAAGACGGTGCGCGATACGGTCATGTGGGGGCACAAGCGGCTCATGGAGCTGAACGAGCTGCGCAACGCGTTGTATTCCAAAGCGGACTTCACGGAAGAGGACGGCATGAAGGCCGCCGAGTACGAAACGGAGTTCGCCGAGCTGGGCGGATACGAAGCGGAGGCCAACGCCGACGCCATGCTCAACTCGCTGGGCGTGCCGGCCGAGCTGGCGGATACGCTCATGGCGGACGTCGACCCCAAGATAAAGGTCAAGGTCCTGCTCGCGCAGGCGTTGTTCGGCAAGCCGGACATACTCATACTCGACGAGCCCACCAACAACCTCGACGCGCGCACGGCCAACTGGCTGGAGGACTATCTGATGGATCTGGACGACACGTGCATCATCATCGTGTCGCACAACCGTCACTTCCTCAACCGCGTCTGCACGCACATCTGCGACGTGGACTACCGCCAGATAACCATGTACGTGGGCAACTACGATTTCTGGTACGAGTCAAGCCAGCTCCTGCTGCGTCAGCAGAAAGAGGCGAACAAGAAGGCGGAGGCGCGCGCCAAGGAGCTGCGCGAGTTCATAGCGCGGTTCTCCGCGAACGCCAAGCGCGCCAAGTCGGCGACCAGCCGCAAGAAGGAGCTGGAAAAGCTGGAGATAACGGACATCAAGCCCTCCTCCCGCAAGTATCCTTACGTGGACTTCAAGCCCGAGCGCGAGCTGGGCGCGGACATACTCAAAGTGGAGAACCTGACAAAGAAAGGTTTCTTCGAGAACATCTCCTTCACCGTCAAGGAAGGGGACAAGATAGGCTTCGTGTCCGAGAACGGCAACACGCTGTCCATGCTCTTAGACGTCATCACGGGCAAGGAAGAGGCGGACGGCGGCACGTACAAGTGGGGGAGCACCGCGCAGTTCTCCTATATGCCGCAGAACTACGACGACTATTTCGACGGCGTGGATCTGACGCTGGTGCGCTGGCTGGACCAGTACGCCAAACAGCACGACGAAGAGTTCCTGCGCGGCTGGCTGGGACGCATGCTCTTCTCCAAGGAAGAGGCGCTCAAAAAAGCCAAGGTGCTGTCGGGCGGCGAGAAGGTGCGCTGCATGCTCGCCAAGATGATGCTCGAACAGGGCAACGTCCTCATCCTCGACGAACCGACCAACCACCTCGACCTGGAATCCATCACCTCGCTCAACAAGGGGCTCATCAACTTCAAAGGCCCCGTGCTGCTCGTTTCGCACGACCACGAGCTGGTGCAGACGGTGTGCTCGCGCATCATCGACATCGAGGGCGGCGAGAAGGTGTACGACAAAGACACGACTTACGACGAATACATCGACGCGGGGAGAGCCTGACATGGAACGCATAGCGAGCTTCAACGTCGATCATACCCGCCTGCGTCCCGGGCTGTACGTTTCCCGCCGCGACTCTTTCCGCGGCGCGACGGTCACCACGTTCGACCTGCGCGTCACCGCGCCCAACGTCGAGAACGTGATGGGGACGGGCGCGGCGCACACGCTGGAACACATCGTGGCTACGTGGCTGCGCAACTCCGCGCGCAAGGACGAAGTGGTGTACTTCGGACCCATGGGCTGCCGCACGGGCTTCTACCTGCTCATGTTCGGGGATCAGACGCCCGAATCGGTCCTGCCCCTCGTGCGCGAGGCGTTCGCTTACGCGGCGGGGTTCGAAGGGGACGTCCCGGGAGCGTCGCCCTCGGAGTGCGGCAACTGGTCGGACCAGGACCTGCCGTCCGCGCGGGCGTTCGCGAGGAAATACCTCGCGGCGCTGGAAGACCCCGTGACACGATATCCCGAAAATACGGACGAATGAAAAAAGACGCGACTTTCGTCGCGTCTTTTTGTAATCCGGATGAATTGTCAAACTAAGTGCAACACTTTGCGAGATTTTCTGTAAACAAATCTTGCGGTGTTTGGAAATGCAAAACTTTCTTGGGCCTGGCGTTGATCAACGCCAGGTTCTTTTTTAAAGTCGCGGGGCTCACTCGCGAAAGATTCCTGCCTTTCGGGTAAAACTCACGCAGCAGTCCGTTCAGGTTCTCGTTCGTCCCTTTTTGCCATGCGCAGTACGGATCGGCGAAATACATATCACATTGCAGCGCTTTTTCTATCTCTCTCCAACAGGCGAACTCACTCCCACGGTCGCAGGTGATCGTCTTTACCGCTTCTTTGGGAAACTTGGAAAGCGCGTCTATAACCGCTCTCGCCATCGTTTCTCCTTTCCTGTCCGGGATCTTCACGGCGATATAGTATCTCGTCTTTCTCTCCGCGAGCGTGGCAAAACACGCCTTGCTTTTTCCTTGTCCCGACACTACCGTATCCGCTTCCCAATGCCCGAATTCTTTGCGGTTGTATACGCTCTTGTCTCTTTTGCGTATGCTTTTACCGGTCGTAAATCTTCCGCCGTTTCCTAACCGCTTCCGCGTTTTGCCTTTCCTGCGTAAGTTTTTAAGAGTGGAACGAAGATATCTTTCGTCTATCCAACGATAGATCGTTTTGAACGACGGCATTTTCATCCCGCACGGCGTTTTGGATATCTGTTCGGGAGACCACGTTTGCGACAGTTTCTCGTCTATGTAATCCAGCACCTCTTGTTTCCAAAACATTTCGCGGTGGCGGTAACTGTTCCGAAGATTGCTTTTCTTTTGTGCCGTATACGGATAATATGCCGGCTTCGCGTTCATAAATGTCTTATTCCGCATAATCTCCCGGGAAATGCTGCTGACATTCCTTCCCAAAAGTCTTGCTATTTCCCGATAACTTTTCCCTTTGACATAGTATTCTCGTAGACAACAACGCTCTTCTATGGTAAAATGTTTGTAGTTCATACAAGTCTCCTCTGGTGTAAATTTGGTTTCGCAACTCTATTTTACCACAGATTTGTATGAACTCCTTTTTTTCTCATCTGTTGCACTTAATAGTATAATTCACCGTGCGAAAATTGGAAACCATAAGCGCATCGTTTAATCTTCTGCTGAATTTATCCATTGTAGAGAATTTACCTGTTGCTGAAAAACTTATAGCGATAGGCATAGAACATAACGAAAAAGTCAGAAAACAACTTGCCGATATCTACTCTTCGGATGATTATAAAATTGGCAGCGAGGGCAATGTTACTGTCGGTCATCACTTCGGAAGTCTGACGGTTTTTGCCGGAGTTATCGAAAAATATTACGATGAGAAAAAGTTTCAAGGGCTTATTAAACTTTAAGAGGTTTAAGGCATACGACAAAATATGTCGTAGACGGTCAAAAATATTTTTTGTATAATTGAGGTACGAATTCAGGAGGAGGAAATGGAAAACGAATATAAGCCCTTGAGCAAGATCGCAGGCGAAAATTTGAAACGCCTTATAAAAGAAACAAAATATCGAACACAAGAAGAATTTGCTTATGCCTTTGGGGCTGAAACGAGGACGCTCAGCAGATGGCTCAATCAAGGCGTTAAAGATATTGACACATTAGAGCAGCTTGCTAACTTTTTGTCGGTTGATATTACCGATTTATTAAGATAAATAAAATACAAGGAGAATTAAGTTATATGTATTATTTAGTTAAAGGAATTTGCCATGGCGAATTGGGAGATTCTTTCGAATGGGTGATTAATGCAGATTCGAAGGAGGCAGTACTTGCCGAATTGGATGAAACGGATGAAGTGCTGGAATTGCGTGAAATATCCGTCGAGGAAAGAATAGAACGCGAAGAAAAAGAAATATTTAATAATGTCAAGAGAGAATATCTTGCCAACCGCTATGGCGATTGTACTATCAGAGAATTCTCCAAAGTTCAAAAACAAATGGAGGAAGATAAAGAAATGTACTATGATGCGCTTGTAGATTATAATAAACGAATGCGCTTCAAAAAAAGATTATTGCGTTTTATAGATAGCAATGTTATGACTTTAGCTCAATTCAATAAGGCTCTTATTGCTTTGTGCGATGCCAAAACCGATGAAGAATTTAACTCAATTTTAGCGAAAGCAAAAGATAATTGATAAAAGGAGAATAACATGAAGAGATGGATCTGTAGAGGATTATCTGTTTTACTTATATTCATTTCGATGATTACAGTTACCCTATTAGCTGGATGTGCCGAAAATAACGACGACACTATTGAAATAACGGATATGTCAGGTACCGTTGTTGAAATTCCTCGTTCTCCGAAAAAGATTGCGGCGGTTTCCCCTTCAACGGGCGACCTTATGATAGCCTTCGGACTAGGGGAGTTGTTGGACGGAACATATTTCAGCACTTTGGACAACCCGTGGGCGACCGAGATTTATCCGGAAGTAAAAAATTTTTATGGGTATGACTATGATAACAGTGTTGAAACATTTATAATGCGTGGCGTTGACCTTATATTTATCCCGGAACCTGCAACAGCGCAGATGCTTCGGGAACACGGGTTAAACGCATTATGTGTACGTCAATTTGCTGAAGACGGCTACGACGATTATGTTTTTTATTTTTCTGAAATGATAAGGCAAATTTGGGGTAGCGACAAGGCTGTTTCAGAAAAAATAGATATGTGGCAATCCGACTTTACTACGGCGCTGGATACGGTGAAGCAAACTTTGGATGCACACCCTGAAATTGAAACGCAAACGCTTTATTACATAAACGGCGAAAAAGACAGGGGACTCGGATATACAGATCTCGGCAAATCTCTGCTTGAAACAGTCTATAAGGCGTTAAAAATAGATTTTATATGCAATCGCTTTGAATCGAATCGCCCCTCCGTTGAAGCTGTCTTAGAGATTAATCCTGATATCATATCCATCGGTGGAATCTATCAGAAAAAACGATTGAATGAGTTATATTCGACCGAACCTTGGAATCAGATAAAAGCTGTGCGAGAAAATAAAGTCTATAATATCCCCGTTGGCTTTGTGGGATTTGAGCAGACCTGTTCCGCATCCGCGTTGTTTATTTATTCGCAGGCAAATCAGATTTATCCAGAGTTATTTGATTTCGATTTAGTGACTTTAACGCAAGAATGCCTGCAAAAATATTTTGGCTATACTTTGACAGATGATGCAGCGCAAAATCTGCTTGACGGATATTTCAAAGATGGGAGTCTTATGATAGAATGAACAAAAAACGAAAGAAGACTATAATATGGCTGAGTGTATCCGGTATCATCTTGGTCATAATATTTTTTTCTGCATTGATAATCGGCAGATATACTATTTCAATACCGTCGTTTTTCTCTGCTCTGTTTAATATGCCTTCGGCGGATTCAATAGATAAAAGCGTAATTTTTTCTTTGCGACTGCCGAGAACACTTGTCGCCCTGTTGGTAGGAATTGCTCTCAGCCTTTCGGGACTCGTATACCAAGAAACATTTCAAAACAAGTTGGTGTCGCCCGATTTTCTCGGTGTGTCCACCGGGGCAGGGTTCGGTGCGGCGATTGCGATAATTGTTGGACTGACAGGGTTGATGATCAGCGTTGCTGCATTTGTTTTTGGCATTATAACCATGTTGCTGACAGTAGGCATTGCAAAGATATTCAGGAATAATTCCCCGACAATTCTGCTACTTTCCGGTATTATAATAAGCGGATTGATGAGTGCGGGCATAAGTTTTGTAGAGTTTACGGCCGATACGGATAAACAGCTTGGTGAAATTGTTTATTGGCTGCTCGGTACGTTTTCTAAGGCTGCAATGCGTGATGTATGGATATTAATGCCCATCGTAACAGTCTGTTCGTTATTTCTGTTTATTATCAGGTGGAGAATCAATATAGTTGCTCTCGGAAGGAATGAAGCGGTCTCTTTGGGGTTAAATTACAATCTTTACCGCAATCTTATTATCCTTGCGGCGACGCTGCTTACTGCAGCATCCGTGGCGTATAGCGGAATTGTAGGGTGGATAGGCTTGGTTGTGCCTCATATGGCACGCATCTGTGTCGGTCGGGACGCGCGGAAAACCATACCGCTTACTATTTTATTCGGAGCTGTGTTTGCAATTATTTGCGACATAATTTCAAGAACTTTTACCGCATCAGAAATACCCCTTTCCGCGGTCACTGGATTTTTAGGGACGCCTATTTTTATAGTCATTCTGTTTCTTCGGAGAAAAACAATTTATGATAAAATTTGAAACGAGAAATTTGAGTTATTCTTACCATGCCGGGCAAGCGGTTTTAAATGAAATCTCTTTAGAAATATATGAGGGTACAGTAACAGTATTGCTCGGCTTAAACGGTTCCGGGAAAACGACGCTGATAAAGGTTTTAACGGGACTGTTAAAGCCGCTAAAAGGAACAACCTTTATTGAGACCAAAGACATTACTCAAATTTCATCGACAGAGCTTTCAAAATTAATTTCTTATGTGCCGCAAAATATATCTGATGATACCGATTTCGCTGTTTTAGACTATCTGACGTTTGGCAGAATGAACACAATAAAGTTTTATTCTTCGCCCAAATCGGAGGATTATGAAAAAGCAAAATCTGTTGCAGATGAACTCGGCATAACCGACTTGCTTCCCGAAAAGATGAATGAACTATCTGGGGGCCAGCGGCAATTAGTAACCATCGCAAGAGCTGTTGTGCAGGATTCGAGAATTATTATTATGGATGAACCAACAGCATCCATAGATTACAACTTTTTAAATATCGTTATACGGTATATATACAAATTAAAAAATCGAGGGAAGACGATAGTATTATCCTGTCATGATCCAAGTATACCTCTGTTACTTGATGCGGATGTTGTCGTGTTAGAGCGCGGAAAAGTCAAGATGACAGGGAAAGCGCGTGAAGTGCTGACATTACAAACTTTATGCGATATCTATGGGTGCGATTTTATAGCCAGCAGTCAATTACCATATGAAGAAGCAAGTTTATTGCCGATAGAAAAATGAAATACGATCTGATAATTTTCGACATAGGAAAAACTTTATACGACAAGAATTTTTTGGCGCGAGCTTCCGATTGTGTTCTTCATGACATCGAAGCACTCCGTAAAAAAGGAATAAAAGTTGGTGTGTGTACAATGCGAACTATACAGCATTGCAAGAAAGTAGTTCCCGTGGAATTGGACTTTTATATCAGCCTTAATGGGAGTTATATTATTTGTGAAGGGGAAGTTATCGTAGATAAACCCATGGTGATCCCTTTGGGGCATATTGACTTTTTATCTTATGGTAAAGACTTTACCTGTTATTCAACGGAAAACGCAAAGATGCTTGCGGAGGTGAATGGTTTTTTAGCTGACAGCAAAGGCATAGTTTCGCCGGCATATAATGTTGTTTTATTTGATATTACTGCCGATAAATTGAGTAGTTACGATAATTATACTACAGAATATTGGGCAAACACTAAAGCTTTGTCTTTGCAAGATAAAAATACTTCACGTGTGATTGGAATACAGGAAGTTTTGCGTTTTTACAATACGAAATTGCCCCTTCTTTATTTTGGTGACGGGCCGAATGATTTGGAGATTTTTCAGGCGTATCACGATTGTATATGTATGGGGGATTGTTATCAAAAGCTTAAACGGTACGCATTATTTCAAACAAAATCGTGCAAAGACGAAGGTGTACCGTTTGCGTTACGAAAATTAGGTTTATTGCCTTAGACATTAGGAGATGCAAATGAGATATTTGGCGTTTGATATAGAGTGTTGCGATGGTAAACATATCTGTGAATTTGGCTACGTAATTACTGATGAAAAATTTAATATAATTAAAAAATCCGTTATAACAATTAATCCTGGAAACGAATTTAACTTGGTCGGAAGACCGGGTAGCCGGGATTTGTATTTATCCTTTTCAGAAGAGCAGTATTATAACAGTCCGATTTTTACGACATATTATGACGACATTAAAAACTTATTGGAATATCCTGAGCAGATTGTTATAGGACATGCGGTCGGCAATGATGCTGATTTTTTACGAACCGCGTGTAAGCGATATAATCTTTCTCCCATAAATTTTCAGTTTTTTGACTCTCAGAAAGCTTATAGTGAATATACTAACATAAGGAAACGTGTTTCCCTTGAAAATGCAGAAAATGAAATGTCGCTTGAAAAACCGGAGAGATTACATAAAAGTGACGACGATGCTTTGCTTTCTCTGCGATTAGTTCAAGCAATTTGTCAAAATTTGGAAATTAATCTTTCTCAATTAATGGATCTTTGTCCTACCGCTTGCGGTAGTAGCAGAAATCATATGATACGTTATACAGGAGATAGCCTGAAAGAAATGCTTTTAGCCTTAGAGAATAATTCCGAATCTTTAAGCAATGGGAAGAAAGAAAAATGTATAAAAAAATTCAATGAAAGCATTGGTCAGGAAGGTGAAATTATAAAGAGCAGATTAAACGGCAAGAAGTATTGTTTTAGTCGAAGTTTTGAGATGGAAAATATAAAGCTTGCTTTAATATTGATGCAGTTAATGAAAAATCATGACTGTTCCTATAATACAAAGGTCACGGACAATGAACTATACATAGCAACCGATAAAGAGCTTTCTACTCCTCCGGAGCCGCATACAAGATTCATAATAGCATTAGAAAAATATAATGCCGGAGATGAAATAGAAATATTAACTTTTCAAGATTTGTATAAATTGCTCAACGTTACCGAAGATGAAGTAAGAAAGATGCGTATCCCTGTCGTTGAAGAAAAGAATAAGCATAAGCGATTTCCAAAAACCTATTCATCAGGTAAAATTGACAATACGATTGGTGCGATAATGCGAGCAAAAGGAATTGACATTACTGAAATCTAGTGCTACGTTTAAAGGCAGCCTATGTAAGGCTGCCTTTGGGGTTTCTAATGGTGTAATTAGGAATTTTTTTCGAAATCTTTTATAGCTTGAATAAACTGTAAGCCATGAGAGTTATATGTTGTTTCTCCTAATCCATACGGTGAATTATACTATTAAGTGCAACATTTGACAATTCATCTTCGTTGACTTTGAGCCACTGTCCCGCAAAAGGATATAGGGCGGAGGGCGACTGTCCGTCCAAGCGTACACGCCGCGTTCCGGTAATGTGACCGCGGGCGGACCGTCGTTATTTGTTCTTCTTTTTCTTCTCTTTGAGTACGGCGATGACGCGTTTTTCCGTTTTAAGCCAGTCGATGAAGCGCAGCTCGTGCTCTTCCTTGATCTTGTCCAGACGGAGTGTGACGAGCACGAAGCACACCAGCACGACGATCACTCCGCCCATCGCCACGAACAGCAACGCGCCCGGGCCTTCGGCGAAGTACGCGGCTATCGCCGCGGCGAGCAGCAGCACCACCGCTATGCCGAAGCAGAGCGGTATGAAAAAGAAGAATCTCGTCAGCCGCTTTTCGGCGGGGCGGGAGGAAACGAACTCATCGTAAAGCTCCTTGCGCCGCTCCTTTGGCAGGTCGGAATAGTCTATATATATGGAAGTGTCGTAGATCTCGTCGTGTTCCTTGTCGTCCATTTTTGCCTCCTCAGACTTTGCAGTTTTCCAGCGTCAGCTCGTCGAAGTCCACGTGCTCCACGAAATCGCCCGTTTTGAAGCGGCAGATGTTGAACTGCGTGAAGGAGCGCGCGTGCGACGAAAGCACGACGGGCGTGGGGATGTCCAGCTCATGGCAGATGGTACGGACGTAACCGTCGAACTCGTTCTCGTCGTATTTGCCTTCCAGCATAACGATCTCGTTACGCACGATCTTTCTGTCCTTGAGCGTCTTGCACCATATCTTTATCATACGGAGAGTATACATTATTTCCCGTCAAAAGGCAAGCCAAAGCGAGGCATTTGTCGCGGGAAACGCGTCATATCGCCCGCTCGCGCGCAATATCCGCGCGCTTATCACGAGCGCGGAGCGTCAAACGATTGACTTTCGGCGATAATTTTTTTATAATAAACAGTACCCGGGGAGCGGGCGTACCATGCCGCGGCTGCCCGGAGCAAGCGGAAAAAATCACAGACGGGAAGGAAGACAGTATGAATCTTACTCGCAAGATAATAAGCTCGCATCTCGTGAGCGGGGAGATGGTCCCCGGCACGGAGATCGCCATAAAGATCGACCAGACGCTCACCCAGGACTCCACGGGTACGATGGCGTATCTGCAGTTCGAAGCCACGGGCGTGGACCAGGTCAGAACGGAGCGCAGCGTGGCGTACATCGACCATAACATGCTCCAGGCCAGCCAGCTCAACGCAGACGACCACGCGTACATACAGTCGGTCGCGCTCAAGCACGGCATATACGTGTCCAAGCCGGGCAACGGCATCTGCCACCAGGTACACCTCGAGCGTTTCGGTAAGCCGGGCAAGACCCTGCTCGGATCGGACTCGCACACGCCCACGGGCGGCGGCATCGGCATGCTCGCCATCGGCGCGGGCGGACTGGACGTCGCGCTCGCCATGGGCGGAGCACCCTTCTATCTCGTCATGCCCCGCGTGGTCAACATCGAGCTCAAAGGCCGCCTGAAAAAGGGCGTGACCGCAAAGGACATAATCCTCGAAGTGCTGCGTCGCCTGACGACCTCGGGCGGCGTGGGCAAGGTCATGGAGTACACGGGCGAGGGCGTGGCGACGCTCACCGTTCCCGAGCGCGCCACCATAACCAACATGGGCGCGGAGCTGGGCGCCACCACCTCGGTGTTCCCCTCCGACGACGCCACCCGCCGTTTCCTCGCGGCGCAGGGCAGGGAAGCGGACTTCGTTCCGCTCGCCGCCGATCCCGACTCGGAGTACGACGAGCACGTGGTCATCGATCTGGACGCGCTCGAGCCTCTCGCCGCATGCCCGCATTCGCCCGGCAACGTCAAGCCCGTTTCCGAGCTGGCGGGTACCAAGGTGGATCAGGTCTGCATAGGCTCCTGCACCAACTCGTCCTATCTCGACCTCATGAAGGTCGCCGCCATACTCAAAGGCAAGACCGTGGCGCCCGGGGTATCCCTCACGGTGTCGCCCGGCTCGCGCCAGGTGCTCACCATGCTGGCGGAGAACGGCGCTCTCGCGGACATACTGTCGGCGGGCGCGCGCGTGCTGGAATGCGCCTGCGGGCCTTGCATCGGCAACGGTCAGAGCCCCAAGCAGAACGCGGTGTCCCTGCGTACGTTCAACCGTAACTTCTACAACCGCAGCGGCACGCCCAGCGCGAACGTGTATCTCGTGTCGCCCGAAACGGCGGCGGTCAGCGCGATAACGGGCGTGATCACCGATCCCGCGGGCGTGGAACTGCCCGACATCCCCATGCCCGAGCACTTCCTCATCAACGACAACCTCATACTTCGTCCGCAGGACTTCCACGACGTGGAAGTGGTGCGCGGCGACAACATCAAGCCCTTCCCCAAGGGCAAGGCGCTTGCGGACAAGCTCGAGGGCGAGGCGCTCATCAAGCTGGGCGACGACATCACGACGGACCACATCATGCCGAGCGGCGCGGCGCTTCTGGCGTACCGCTCCAACATACCCTATCTGTCCGACTACTGCCTGTCCAACTGCGACAAGGATTTCCCCGCGCGCGCCAAGGCCAAGCACGGCGGATTCATCGTCGCCGGCTCCAACTACGGCCAGGGCTCTTCGCGTGAGCACGCCGCGCTGGTGCCGCTGTATCTGGGCATAAAGGCGGTCATCGCCAAGAGCTTCGCGCGCATACACAAGGACAACCTCATGAACAACGGCATACTGCCGCTGGTGTTCGTCGACCCGAAGGACTACGACGCGATCGAGCAGGGCGACGAGCTGCGCATAGACGACGCGGTGGCGAGCGTGGGCAAGCGCGAGTTCACCCTGGTGGACGTCACGCGCGACAAGAAGATACCGCTCCGCCTGGAATGCGGCGAGCGTCAGCAGCATATGCTCATATGCGGCTGTTCGCTCAACGCGCTGGCGGACAAAAAATAAAACAGGGAGGAAGGTATGACCGAACTTCGCAACGACATACTGCGGCTGCTCCGCGAGGACTCGCGGTTCACCGCCGCCGACATAGCCAAGTTCACGGGCGCGGACGAAAAGACCGTCGCGGGTGAGATCGCCGCGCTGGAAGAAACGGGCGTCATCCGCAAGTACACCGTCATCATCGACGAGGACCTCGCGGAGAAGAACGACGTCGAGGCGCTCATCGAAGTCAAGGTGTCGCCCATGTACAAGCACGGTTTCGACTCCATCGCCGAGGACATCTACCAGTTCGACGAGGTCAAGAACGTCTACCTCATGAGCGGCGCGTACGACCTGCTCGTCATCATCGAGGGCAGCAGCCTCAAAGAGGTCGCGCGGTTCGTGAGCGAAAAGCTGTCCGTCATGGACAAGGTGCTCTCCACCGCGACGCATTTCATCCTTAAAAAGTACAAGGTGGACGGCGTGTGCATGAAGGACAGAGGCTCGGACCGTCAGGCCGTCCATGCGTGACGCCGCCCTGAAAGTAGTCAAATGAAGATAAATCACGTTATCGAGAATATGAAGCCCTCCGGGATACGCGAGTTCTTCGATATCGTCTCGACGATGCCGGATGCGTTATCGTTGGGCGTGGGAGAGCCCGATTTCGTCACGCCGTGGTACATACGCGACGCGGCGATCAAGAGCATACAGAAGGGCTACACGGCATATACTTCCAATCGCGGACTGATGAGTCTGTGCAAGGAGATATGCGCGTATCTGAAAGAGCGGTTCGGGGTGGAGTACGATCCCGAGCACGAGGTGCTGGTGACCATGGGCGCCAGCGAGGCCATCGACCTCGCCCTGCGCGCGCTCATCGAGCCGGGCGACGCCGTGCTGGTGCCGTCGCCCAGCTACGTGTCCTACATGCCCATCACGTCGGTGTGCGGGGGCAGGGTCATACCAGTGGAGTGCCCCGAGGAGCACGGTTTCAAGCTCACGCCCGAAGCGCTGGAACGCGCGGCGAGCAAGGGCGGCGCGCGCGTGCTCATCATGCCGTACCCCAACAACCCCACGGGCGCGGTCATGACGCGCGAGGAGATTGCGGCGCTGTTGCCCGTGATAGAGAAGTACGACCTCGCCGTGGTGAGCGACGAGATATACGCCGAACTGACTTACGACGGCGCGCACGCGTCCGTGCCTTCCGTGGAGGGCTTCCGCGACCGCACCGTGCTCATAAACGGCTTTTCCAAGGCGTTTGCCATGACGGGCTGGCGTCTGGGATACGTCGCGGCTCCGCCCGAGGCGCTCGCCGCCATGCTCAAGATACATCAGTACACCGCGCTGTGCGCGCCCACGCCCTCTCAGTACGCGGGCGTCGCGGCCCTGCGCGAGGGGCGTGAGGACGGCTACCATTCCGTGACCGACATGAAGACGGAATACAACAGGCGCAGGCGTTACATAGTGGGCGAGCTCAACGCGCTCGGCTTGCGTTGCCGTATGCCGGGCGGCGCGTTCTACGCGTTCGCCAACGTCTCCTCCACGGGCATGGACGGGCAGAAGTTCGCGCGCGGACTGCTCGCGGCGGAGAAAGTCGCCGTCGTCCCGGGCGACGCGTTCGGCGACGCCGGCAAGGACTACATCCGTCTGTCCTACGCCACCTCCCTCCGCACGCTCACCGAGGCCGTGAAGCGCATGAAACGCTTCCTTGACAAAGAATAACGATAAGGAGATCATAACAATAATGGCAGAAAAAGTCTTACTGACCGCCGAATCCAAAAAGAAGCTGGAAGAGCGGCTCAACTATCTGAAATCCACCGGCCGCGCCGAAATGGCGGCCAAGATCGAAGAGGCTCGCAGCTTCGGCGACCTTTCGGAGAACGCCGAGTACGATCTCGCCCGCGACGAGCAGGCCAAGATGGAGCAGGAGATCGGCGAACTCGAAAACAAACTGCACAACGCCGAAATCATCGACGACAACAACGTCCGCACGGACACCGTGGGCGTGGGCAACCGCGTCACGTACGTCGATCTGGGCAGCGGCTCCGTCCACACCTACACCATCGTCGGCTCGCAGGACAGCGACCCGTTCGCAAACAAGATCTCCAACGAATCGCCCATCGGCAGCGCGCTCATGGGCGCAAAGAAGGGCGATACCGTCGTCGCGCACACCAAGGCGGGCGCCAAGACGCTCCGCATCCAGTCCATCGAATAACGCATAACGGAGAGTCACATGGCAGAAGAGGAAATAGGGAACGCGCTCCCGCCCGAAGAGGACGCGTTCGAAGTCAAGAGGATCAGGCTGGAAAAGCTCCGTGACCTCAGGGAGTCGGGCAACGACCCGTTCAAGAAAGTAAAGTATGACCGCAACACCACCGCGCTCAACATCCGCCAGGATTTCGACGCGCTGGAAAACACCGAGGTGCGCATCGCGGGCCGCATGATGAGCCGCCGCGACATGGGCAAGGCCAGCTTTGTGGACATCGCGGACGGCACGGGCAGGATACAGGTCTACGTGCGCGTGAACGACGTGGGCGAAGAGGCTTACGCCGCGTTCAAGAAGTGGGATATAGGCGACATCATCGGCGTGGAAGGCCTGGTGTTCCGCACGCGCCGCGGCGAGATATCCGTGCACGCGCATAAGTTGGAGCTGCTCACCAAGAGCCTGCTCCCGCTGCCCGAGAAGTTCCACGGGCTGGTGGACAAGGAGCTGCGCTATCGCCAGAGATACGTCGACCTCATCATGAACCCCGAGGTCAAGGAGACGTTCTACAAGCGTTCCCGCATCATATCCGAAGTGCGCAAGTACCTGGACGGCAGGGGATACCTCGAAGTGGACACCCCCGTGCTCCACACCGTGGAGATAGGCGCGGCGGCACGTCCCTTCCGCACCCATCACAACGCGCTGGACATCGACATGTTCCTGCGCATAGAGACCGAGCTGTACCTCAAACGCTGCATCGTGGGCGGCTTCGACAAGGTGTACGAAGTGGGCCGCATATTCCGCAACGAGGGCATGGACTCCACGCACAACCCCGAGTTCACCACGGTGGAGATGTACGAGGCGTACACCGACTACAAGGGCATGATGGACCTTATCGAGGACATGTACCGCACCATCGCGCGCAACGTCTGCGGGTCGGCCAAGGTGACCTATCAGGGCACGGAGATCGACATGGAATCGCCCTGGACGCGCATGACCATGACGGAGGCCGTCAAGAAGTATTCGGGCGCGGACTACTACGCGTGGGCGGACGACGAGGCCGCGCGCGCCGAGGCCAAGAAGCTGGGCGTGGAAGTGGAAAAGGACGCCACCCGCGGCACCGTGCTCGCGGAGCTCTTCGACGCGTTCGTGGAGGAGAAGCTCGTCCAGCCCACGATCATATACGACTACCCCGTGGAGAACTCGCCGCTTGCCAAGCGTAAGGCGAGCGATCCGCAGTTCACCGAGCGTTTCGAGTACTTCATAACGGGCCATGAGATGGGCAACGCCTTCTCCGAGCTGAACGACCCCATCGATCAGCGCCGTCGGTTCGAGGCGCAGGTCGCCGCGCGCCGCGCGCAGGGCATCAACGCCGAGGTGGACGAGGACTTCCTCACCGCGCTCGAGTACGGCATGCCTCCCACGGGCGGTCTGGGCTTCGGCATGGACAGGCTGGTCATGCTGCTCACGGACAGCGCGAGCATACGCGACGTGCTGCTCTTCCCGACGATGAAACCGCTCAAATAACATACGTATGGCTTACGCGACGGATAGCCGCCCGGGCGATAAACGCCCGGGCGGTTTCCATATGCCTCAAACGCTTGCGCGCGTCGCCGAAATGGGGTATACTTGACGCATGGAGATGCAGAAGATATTGTCGTCCATGCGCAGGGCGGTGGAGGACTACGGCATGATAAAGGAAGGCGACCGCGTCGCGGTGGGCGCGTCGGGAGGCAAGGACTCCACGGCGCTGCTGGGCGCGCTCGCGGCGTTCCGCAGGTTCTCGCCCGCGGCGTTCGAGCTGACGGCGGTCACGGTGGACATGGGCGCGGGCGCGGACTACACGCCCGTCGCGGAGTACTGCGAGCGTCTGGGCGTGCGGTACGTCCTGGAAAAAACGGAGCTGTACGACGTGATATTCAACGTGCGCAAGGAAAAAAACCCCTGCTCGCTGTGCGCCAAGATGCGTCGGGGCGCGCTGAACGGCGTGCTGCTGCGCGAGGGCTGCAACAAGCTCGCGCTGGGACACCACGCGGACGACGTGGCGGAAACGCTGCTCATGAGCCTGTTTTACGAGGGCAGACTGAACACGTTCAAGCCCGTCAGCCATATGACGCGCACGGGGATAACGCTCATCCGCCCCTTCGTCTACACGGACGAGCGCGACATATCCGCGCTGGTGGCGGACGAGGGACTGCCCGTGGTGCACAACCCCTGTCCCGCGGACCACAAGACCAACCGCGAGTACATGAAAGAACTGATACGCCGCCTGGACAAGGATTCGGGGCATATCGCCGCGCGCAATATAAAGCGCGCCATATTCAATCCCTCCCGCAATTCGCTGTGGGACGACACGGAGGAAACGCAATGATATATTCCGTCACTCTCAATCCCTCGCTGGATTACTTCATCGGGCTGAACGACTTCGAGCTCGGCGAGACCAACCGCACGGACTCCGAACGCATCGTGGCGGGCGGCAAGGGCGTAAACGTGTCCGAGGTGCTGCGGAACATGGGTTTCCGCACGCGGGACGTCATCGCGACCGCGGGTTTCGTGGGCGACGAGATAGAGCGTCGCCTGCGCGGCAGGGGCGCGGACTGCGTTTTCGTGCGCACGCCCGGGCTGAGCCGCATAAACGTCAAGATCAAGAGCGCGCAGGAAACGGAGATAAACGGCAGGGGCGCGCCCCTGGGCGAGGAGGGCATCGCGGAGATGCTGCGCGCGCTGGACGGCATGACGTCGGGCGACGTGCTCGTGCTGTCGGGCAACGCCGCACGCGGCACCCCCGCGGACATCTACGAGCGTTTCCTTCGCCTGGCGTACGCGCGCGGCGCGTTCGCGACGGTGGACGCGCACGGCTCGCTCTTCCGTTCGACGCTGGCATACGCGCCCCGACTGGTCAAGCCCAATCTGGACGAACTGCGCATGCTGTACGGCGAGGAAGTGACCGAGGATAACGTCCCCGAGTACGCCGACCGCCTGCGCGCCGACGGCGCGCGCAACGCCGTGGTGTCGCTGGGCGGCAAGGGCGCGGTGATGTCGGGCGAGGACGGCGGACTGTACCGCGCGTCGCCGCCCGCGGGCAGGCTCGTCAACTCCACGGGCGCGGGGGACTCGCTCGTCGCGGGGTTCATTGCCGCGACGCTGCGCGGCGCGTCCGTTCCCGAGGCGTTCCGTTTCGCCGTCGCGACGGGTTCCGCGTGCGCTTACGCCGAGGGCTTCCCGAGCGAGAGCGACGTCCGGGCGCTGCTGCCCGGCTGTACCGTGACGGTGCTCCGCCCGCCGCGCGCCGAGTGACGGCTAGCCGGTCCCGGCGTTCGCATGGCAAATAGCAAATAAAAGAATATCGCGCCGCGCAAGGCATTTGCCTTGCGCGGCGCGATCACGTCATGTGCGGTACGGCCGCGCGTCGTCAGGCGCGGTCGGAAGAGCCGGAAGAAGGGTGGGGAGCGGACGCGTCCGAAGCGCGTTCGTCCTCGGCCGGCGTCGGGAGCGCTGGAAGCGCGTCCTCGTCCGTGCCGTCTATGCGTTTGCGCTTTTTCTTGCGCGAGGGCGTGAGCAGCAGGTGGGTGAGCGCGATGCCGCCGATGAAGAACACCGCGTGGAACAGGCGCACGCCGTCGGACAGCAGGAAGCAGGTGAGGAGCATGGCGCAGCCGCCCAGAACGGCGGTGAGCACGTCCGTGAGCGCGGCGAACACCTTGCCGTGCTTTTTTTGCATCTTCAGCACGCCCGAATACAACAGGCGCGTAACGCCGCCCTCCGCCACCAGCGCGAAGAACAGCAATATCTGCATGAGCGTTTCGTGTTGCGTCATCCGAACAACCTCCTTATGGCGCCGCCGCGCGCGGCGGCGTATTCCAGCGCGTCCACGCGCCCCTCGAATTCCAACGTGCCGTCCGCGTCCGAATAGGCGCGTAAGTGCAGCTCGTCGCCGCGGACGATGAGCGTGCCTTCGCTCGTTTCCAGCCGCAGTCTGCGCGCGTCCGCGTCCACCACCTTGGTCACTCCCGTCATCTCGCACTTGTTGCGCGAGTTCAGTCGGAGCTCGTGTTTGGGCTTTATCTTGCTCTCCATATGACGATGATATGCGGGAGAGCGCGCGGATATGACAAAGACCTGCCATCGGGCGTCGCCCGCGGCAGGTCTTTCGTATTCGATAAGTTGTTTATGACAGGTGTTTGTAGCGCGCGTAACCGTCCAGATTGTCCGCTTCGCTCACTTTCATGCTCTCCACGCCCAGATACGTCATCAGCTCGTGGACGAATATCGCGCCCGCGGTTATCAGCTCGCTGCGTATTACGGGCAGGACGGGGTACATCTCGCGTATGCGTTCGGGCGTCTCCGCGACGATGAGCTCGTTCTCGATGCGCTCGACTTCCGACTTTTCCAGGACGTAGTCCTTTACCTTCTCGGGGTCGTAGACTTTCAGCCCCTGCGACATCGCCGCCAGGGAAGTGAACGTGCCGCCCACGCCGATGACCGTGCCTTTGACGGGTATGTCGCCGTATTTGGCTATGCCGCTCACCGCGTACGCCCGTATCATGTCGGGCGAGCCGTCCGCCTGTTCGGTCAGGCGCACCATGCCGAGGGGAAGGGAACGCACGTATGCGAGCGAGCCGCTCTCGCCGCTCACGATCTCCACGCTCGCGCTGCCGATGTCCACCACCGTGGCCACGCCTTCGGGCGCCGCTCCGAGCAGGGCTATCTCCGCCTCCTCACAGCCGCTTATGACCTCGACGGTCAGCCCGCATTCGTCCTGCACGCGTTTGAGGAACTCGCTGCGGTTCTCCGCCGCGCGTACCGCCTCCGTCGCGAACGCGACGACGTCCGCGCCCGCCGCACGCGCTTTTTCGGTAAGCTCGCGTATGGTGGCGACGGTGCGGCGCATGCCCGCTTCGCAAAGTCGGTCGCTCTCGCCCAGTCCTTCGCCCAGCTTGGTCATTATCGTGGTCTTCTTGCCGTTGAGCAACAGCCTGACGCTGCCGCTGCCTATGTCCATTATGGCCGTGCTCACGAAGGTTCGTAGACCTCCTCGTCCTCGTATTTCATGTTCAGATGATCGCGCGCGTATTTCTCTATGTATTCCCAGGAACCGCGATAGGCGATCTCTTCCTCGTTCTCGCTTATGGTCTGCTGCAACTCTGCCTGACGCGCTTCCAGCTCCGCACGGCGCGCGGAGAGCGTGCCGAGGGAGATGAGGTTGTAGACCAGCGCGACCAGGGCTATTAGCAGCAATATGACCGCCGCGACGGTGATGACCGTCGCCGTTTTTTTCTGTTTGTCCGTCATACCGTACATTATAACGTATTTTGCGAAGTTTGTCAAGATATTACTCGCGCGGCTCATCAGCGGACGTACGCGCCCCGCGCGTTCCTTTGCAGGGTCAGGCAGTCCGTGCCCGTCAGACACGCGCGCGCCTCGTCGGCGGAAGAGGCGGGGAAGCACACGAAGGTGCCGTCGGGGAACACGACCGCCGTCAGCTCTCCGACGGCGGACACCGCCTCCGCGTCCTCGGCGGGGCAGGCGACGCGGGGCGAACCTCCCGCGAGCAGTCCCAGGCGTCCGTCGCTTTGGGCGAGCGTCAGCTCTTCGCCCTCCGCGAACCTGTCCGCGCTTTCCAGCACGCGGCGCTCGGCGAGGGCGAGCAGTTCTTTGGCGGCCCGCGCCTTGCGGAAGAGCGTGAGCGTCGCTCCCGAAACGCACGCCGCGCCTATGCATATGACGACCACGCCCGCCGCCATGGCGACGGGCCGCATGCCCGCGCTCTCGTCCATGCCGACGAGGGCGTAGACGAGCACGGCTATCCCCACGAGCGCGAAAAGCGCGCCCTCGACGTATCTCTTCGCCGTGGCGGCGGGAGAGGGGGAGCGCGCGTCCGCGTTCAGTCGCGCGGCCTTGCGGAACAGTTCGGCCTGTTCGGCCGCACGGTACGTAACGGTCACTTTCCTCATGTCGCGCTCACCAGTCCAGCTTGCTCAGACGCTTGGAGTTGACCACCTTGACGTCGTCGTATTTGGCGAAATACTTTTCCTTGAAGCTGACGGGCAGGTCGGCGATGCCCTCGGCGGCGACCAGCTCGGCGAGCTCGTCGGGGGTGAAGTCGGACATGGATATCTCGCCGTCGTAGTTCTCGAACAGCCTCATGATGTCTTTTTCGGTCATTTTTATCAAAAACCTCTCTGACGTCATTATAGCACGACTCCCACGCCCGCGCAATCGATTGACTTAACTTTGCGATTATTATATAATAATTGTTATGATAACGGTCATAGATTACGGAGCCGGCAATCTTCGCAGCGTAACCGGCGCGCTCGCGTATCTGGGGGAAACGCCCTTCGTCACGTCGGACGCGGACGCCATATCGCGCGCGGACAAGCTGGTGCTGCCCGGAGTGGGTGCGTTCGGCGAGTGCATGAAGCGGCTGGAGGCGGGCGGCGTCAAGGACGCGCTGCTGTACGCCGTGAAGCGCGGCACGCCCCTGCTCGGCATATGCCTGGGACTGCAACTGTTGTTCGACCGTTCGACGGAGTTCGGCGAGCACGCGGGGCTGGGGCTGGTGCGCGGCGACGTGGAGAAGCTGGACGCGGGCGGGCTCAAGCTCCCGCACATCGCGTGGACGAGCATAGACATACCGAGGGAGAGCCGACTGATGCGCGGCGTGGAGAGCGGGGAGTTCTTCTATTTCGTGCACAGCTTCCGCGCCAAGGCAAAGGACGCGGGCGACGTCGCGGCGACCGCGACGTACGGCGAGACGTTCACCGCCGCGGTGGAGAAGGACAACGTCATGGCGACGCAGTTCCATCCCGAGAAGAGCGGCGAGGCGGGGCGCATCGTGCTGCGCAATTTCCTTGCGGTATGAGGAGGGGCTTATGACATCCAAACGCATAATACCCTGCCTGGACGTCAAGGACGGACGGGTGGTCAAGGGAGTCAATTTCGTGGACCTCGTGGACGCGGGCGACGCCGTGGAGAACGCGGTGCAGTACGAGCGCGAGGGCGCGGACGAGATAACGTTCCTGGACATAACCGCGACGTATCGCGGGCATAAGACGGTGGCGGACATGGTCGCGCGCGTGGCGGAACGGCTGTTCATCCCCTTTACGGTGGGCGGCGGCATACGTTCGGTGGACGACATGCGCGACATCCTGCGCGCGGGCGCGGACAAGGTGGGCGTGAACAGCGCCGCCGTGCGCCGTCCCGAGCTGTTGACCGAGGGCGCGGAGACGTTCGGCAGCCAGTGCGTGGTGCTCGCCATCGACGCGCGCCGCGAGGACGGCCACTGGGTGGTCTACACGGCGGGCGGCCGCAGGAACGAGGGCATAGACGCCGTCGAGTGGGCGGCGAAAGGCGTGGCGCTGGGCGCGGGCGAGATACTGCTCACCAGCATGGACGCGGACGGCACCAAGGCGGGCTTCGACCTGGAGCTGACGCGCGCCGTGGCGGACGCCGTCAGCGTGCCCGTCATCGCCTCGGGCGGGGCGGGAAAGCCCGAACACTTCGCGGAGGCCTTCGAGGCGGGCGCGGACGCGGCTCTGGCGGCGTCGCTCTTCCATTTCCGCGAGCTGGACATAGGCGACCTCAAGGAATATCTCGCCGGGCGGGGCATACCCGTGCGGCTGAGTAAGAAACGCAATAACCGATAAAATCATTTCAGACAGGAAGATACAGTATGGAAAAGATCACACCCGAAGTAATAGCCCATACCGCGATGCTCAGCCGCATCACGCTGACGAAAGAGGAGTCGGCGGCGATGGAGAAGCATTTCGCCGCTCTGCTCGGTCAGATGGCCGCGCTGGAAGGATTCGACGCGTCCGCGGTCCCCGCGACGGCGCACATCCTGCCCGCGGTCAACGTACTGCGCGAGGACGTCGCGGGCGAGCCTTTCGACCGCGAAAAACTGCTGGCGTGCGCGCCCGACCGTGACGAGAACTCGTACATCGTTCCGCGCGTGGTGGAATAAGGAGGGGCAGACGTGATCGAAAAGACTCTCAGACAGATAAGAAAGGACATCGCCGAACGCAAGATCTCCTCGGAGGAGGCCACGCGCGCGACGCTGGCGCGCATAAAGGAGTGCGCCGACCTCGGCTCGTACGTCACCGTATGCGAGGACGAGGCGATAGCCGCCGCCAAAGAGGCGGACAGGCGCGTGGCGGCGGGCGAGGACACGCCCCTGCTCGGCGTGCCCGTGGCGGTCAAGGACAACATATGCACGGAGGGCGTCCGCACGACGTGCGCCTCCCGTTTCCTGGAAAACTACGTCCCGCCCTATGACGCTTTCGTCGTCAAAAAGCTCAAGGCGGCGGGCGCGGTCATAGTGGGCAAGACCAACATGGACGAGTTCGCCATGGGTTCGGGCAGCGAGTATTCCGCCTTCGGACCCGTCAGGAACGCCATAGATCCCACGCGCGTGCCCGGCGGTTCGTCGGGCGGCAGCGCGGCGGCGGTGGCGTCCTTCCAGGCGTATGCCGCTCTCGGTTCGGACACGGGCGGCTCCATACGTCAGCCCGCATCCTTCAACGGCGTGGTGGGACTCAAACCCACCTATTCGGCGGTGTCGCGCTACGGCCTGGTGGCGTTCGCGTCCTCGCTGGATCAGATCGGACCGCTCGCCCGCACGGTGGGCGACTGCAAGTGCGTCTACGACGTCATCAAGGGTCACGACCCCATGGATTCGACGTCCGCGCCCGACGGCAGCGATCGCGGCGAGACGTTCGACTCGCTCAAAGGCAGAAAGATAGGCGTGGCGAAGGAATTCTTCCCGTCGGCGCTCTCGCCCGAGATCAAGTCGGCCATGGATAAGGCCATCGCGTTCTACGAGTCCCGCGGCGCGGAGATCGTGGAAACGAGCATCAAGAGCTTCGACATGGCGCTGTCCTGCTATTACATCCTGTCCAGCGCGGAAGCGTCCAGCAACCTGTCGCGCTACGACGGCATCAAGTACGGCCGCCGCGCGGAGGGGTGCAAGGACCTCATGGACGTGTATTACAAGTCCCGCACGGAGTTCTTCGGCCCCGAGGTCAAACGCCGCATAATGCTGGGCAACTTCGTGCTCAGCTCGGGCTACTACGACGCGTTCTACCTGCGCGCCAGCAAGGCCCGCACGCTCATCAAGCGCGATTTCGAACAGGCGCTCGCTTCCTGCGACGCGTTGCTCTGCCCGACCGCGCCCACCACGGCGTACAAGATCGGCGCGACCGCCGACCCCACGGACGCGTACCTGGGCGACATCTTCACCGTCCCCGTCAACATCGCGGGGCTGCCCGGGCTGTCGCTGCGTTGCGGCACGGACAAGGACGGTCTGCCCATAGGCATGCAGCTAATAGGCGACATGTACTGCGAGGACACGCTGTTCTCCCTGGGCGACATCTTCGAGAAGGAAGGAGGTGCGAGATGAGCGACTGGATAGTGACCATCGGACTGGAAGTCCACTGCGAACTCAAAACGGAAAGCAAGCTGTTCTGCTCCTGCCCCAACGTGTTCGGCGGCGAGCCGAACTCCCATACCTGTCCCATATGCTCGGGGCACCCCGGCGTCATGCCCGTGCTCAACCGCAGGGCGGTGGAGTACACCGTGCGCGCGGGTTGCGCCATCGGCAGCAAGATAAGCCGTTATTCCAAGTGGGACCGCAAGAACTATTTCTATCCCGACCTGCCCAAGGCGTGGCAGACCAGCCAGTACGACCTTCCGCTCTGCGTGGGCGGCGAGGTGAAGATAGACGTGGACGGCGAGGAAAAGACGATACGTCTTAACCGCATACACCTCGAAGAGGACGCGGGCAAGCTGGTGCACGGCGGGGGCGTCACGGCGGTGGACTACAACCGCTGCGGCGTGCCGCTCATCGAGTGCGTGACCGAGCCGGACATCCACAGCGCGGACGAGGCCGTGGCGTTTATAGAGGAGCTGGCGGGCATATTCCGTTACGCGGGCATATCCGACTGCAAGATGCAGGAGGGCAGTATCCGCGCGGATGTCAACCTGTCCGTGGCGCGTCCGGGCGAGCCGCTCGGCACGCGTACGGAGACCAAGAACCTCAACTCCCTGCGCAGCGTGCGCCGCGCCATCGAGGCGGAGATCGCGCGCCAGACCGAGCTGCTGGAAAGCGGCGGCAAGGTCGTGCAGGAGACCAGGCATTTCGACGACGCCACGGGTACGGGCTACGGCATGCGCAGCAAGGAAGACGCGCAGGACTATCGGTATTTCCCCGAGCCCGACCTCATGCCCGTCGTGATGACGGACGACGACGTGGAGCGCATACGCGCGTCCCTGCCCGAGATGCGCCGCGCGCGTAAGGCGCGGTACATGTCCGAGCTGGGGCTGGTGGAGTACGACGCCGATCAGCTCACGTCCGATCCCGCGCTCGCCGACCTGTTCGAGAGCACGCTCGCGGGCGGCGCCAACCCCAAGAAAGCCGCCAACTACATCATGAGCGAGATCATGCGCAAGGGCAAGACGGAAGGCGAGGACGGCGTGACGGTGGGCGTCAGCGGCGTACAGCTCGCCGAACTGCTCGCGCTGGTGGAAAAGGGCGAGCTCAACCTCGTCGCGTCCCGCAACGTCCTGGACCGCATATGGCAGACGGACGTGTCCGCGTCCGCCGCGGTGGACGAGCTGGGCCTGCGCCAGAACAACGACACGGGCGAGATCGAGAAGCTCGTGCGCGACATCATAGCCGAGAACCCCGGCCCCGCGGAGGACTTCCGCAAGGGCAACGAAAAGGTGCTCTCCTTCTTCGTCGGCAGACTGATGAAGGCGACCAAAGGCAAGACCAACCCCAAGATCGCGGGCGACCTCGTCCGTAAGATACTTTCGGAGTGAAGATGACGCCCGTAAAAGGTTATTTGGACATAGAGAAAAGCATATCCGAAGCAAAGCGACGTTTCACGGACGCTTTTTCGGGTATACGCAACGCCCGCATAAAAAAGACCCAGCGCAACGACTTCGCGCTCAGGTTCAAATACCCTCTGCTCATACTGCTCTGCGTGGTGTGCATGGCGGCGGTCATCGTGTTCCAGGTCATGTGGCAACAGACCGACTGGCTGTACATCGTGTGCGAGAGCGTCATCGGCGTGGGGCTGGTCGCGTTCATAGTCCTGCTCTCGGTGAGCTGGCGATACACCGTTATGAACGCGCGGCGCGCCGAAACGATAGAGTACTACAACGGCAAGATACGCTGCGTGTCCAGCGTCGTCGCGGGCGGCGGCAGGAAAGCGGAGTGGGAGGAGGCGCGGTTCTTCTTCACGCCCAAAGGCGAGTTCGAGCTGTTCGAGGGCGGGCAAAAGACCTATTCGCCCTTCGTGTTCAAGAAATTCCGCGGGCATTCGCGCAACTACGTCCTGTTGGACGCCGAAGCGATCGTCGCCAACTTCTTCGAGGGCGCGGAGGTCGTTTCGGACGACGGCCGCAACGTCGCGCTCTCCAGCGGCTTTCGGTTCTGCGTCGAGGACGGCGTTCTGCGCTACTTCGAGATAGAAGGCATGTACAGCGAGTGCTACGAGAACAATTTCCCCATTTACGCGCCCTTCACCGTGTCCTCGTCCTATGTGTTCCGCTACGAGTTCGAGCAGATAGACCGACCCAACTTCCGGCTCATCCTGCCCGAGATAACGCGGGAGGCCTGCAAGATGTATTTCCTCGAGCTGCCCTCAGACAAGGACCCCGACGTGCTCATAGAAGACCTTAAATGACGCCATGCGACAAGTGCCGTCGATGCGGCGTAAACGAAAAACGACCCCTTGCGGGGGTCGTTTTTTTATCTTTGCTTTGTCCGACGTTCGCGCGCCACGCCCGGGCGGCCGCGCGGGAAAGGGGAAAGGTGAGCGGGAAGCCCGCCTTACTTCGCGATGAACGCCTTGAACATATCCACGCCGGAGGGGTAATAGACGCGCGTCGTGCGGACTATGCCCTCGTTGTACGTTTCGGGTCCGACGACGGGCTTGCCGCTGTCGTACATGACGAAGGGGACGGGGTCGGCGACGTGCGTGCGCAGGCTGAGCGGGGTGGGGTGATCGGGCGTGATGAGCATCTTGAAACGCTCGCCGCGGCGGGTCATCTCCTCGAACACGGGCTTGACGACCAGCTCGTCGATGAGCTCGATGGAGCGTATCTTGCCCGCCTTGTCGCCCTGGTGTCCGCATTCGTCGGGCGCCTCCATGTGCACGTACACGTAGTCGTGGTCTTTTATCGCCTCGAGCGCGGCGGCGGCCTTGCCGGGGAAGTTGGTGTCTATCGTGCCGCACGCTCCAGGGACGTCCACGGAGTCCATCCCCGCGACGATGCCCAGGCCTTTGACGAGGTCGACCGCGCTTATCACCGCGCCTTTGAGCCCGTAGAGCTTGACGAACTCGGTGAACGCGGGGCGCGTGCCTTCGCCCCACAGCCAGCAGGAGTTGGCGGGGTTCTTGCCCGCCGCGACGCGCGCTTTGCTCACGTCGCTGTTTTCCAGCACCGCCATGGACGCTTTCTGGAACCCGAGCAGCTCGTCGGCGTACGCCCCGCGCGGCAGATAGTCGCGCACGGGCTTGCCCGATATGTCGTGGGGCGGAGTGAGCTCCGCGCCCGTCTTGCCGTTCCTGCGCACGAGGCAGTGGCGGTAGCTCACGCCCGCGTAGAGCTCGCAGTCCTCGGGCAGTATGCCCGCCGCGTTGAGCTCGGCTATCAGCTCGTTTGCGGAAGGCGTGTCCAGCTCGCCCGCGCTGTAATCCTTCATCGTACGGTCTTCGTACGCGCCCTCGCCGCCCAGCGTGACGAGGTTGCAACGGTAAGTCACGTCCTTGTCGGTGAGCTTGATGCCCATGCTCGCGGCTTCCAGCGGCGAACGCCCCGTATAGTACTTGGCGGGGTCGTAGCCCATGACCGCCATGTTCGCCACGTCGCTGCCCGGCTTCATGCCGTCGGGTACGGTCTTGCACAGCCCGCACACGCTCATGCGCGCGATGGCGTCGATGTTGGGTTTTTTCGCCAGCGAAAGCGGCGTCTGTCCGTTCTCGTCGGGGTAGTCCGCCCACCCGTCGCCGAGTATGACTATGTATTTCATGAGTTTCTCCTTGAAGTTTGTTTCCGCTCATGATTGTACCACGCCGCCCCGCCAAAGTCAAATATTTTGCCGAGCGAGCGTCGCCGCGAAATGCGCGAGGAGCGTCGGAGCGCGGGTGACCGCGCGCTCCGACGCTATTCCACGGTGACGCTTTTTGCGAGGTTGCGCGGCTTATCCACGTCGCGGCCGAGCACGAGCGCGCACTCGTAGGCTAGGCGCTGGAGGGGTATGACGGACAGCGCGGCGGATAGCAGGGGGTGGACTTCGGGGAGCATGACGGAGAGATCGCACGACCCCGCGACCTCGGGGATGTCGGTCACGCCCAGCACGACGCCCCCGCGTGCTCGCACGGACGCGACGGAGAGCATGGCTTTCCCCGCGAGCGATCTGTCCGTGCATACGGCGGCGACGGGCGTGCCTTGGGTAACGAGGGATATGCTGCCGTGTTTGAGCTCGCCCGCGGCTATGCCCAGCGCGGGGACGTACGTGATCTCGCGCATCTTGAGCGCGCCTTCCAGCGCCGCGCCCATGTCCACCTTGCGCCCGATGAAGAAGGCGCAAGCCGCGTGCGCGAACAGCTCCACCGCCTCGCTGACGTCCGCGTCCAGCGCCTTTTCGGCGGCGCGGGGGAGTTCGAGCGCCGCGCGTTCCAGCTCACCGCCCTCGGGCGCGGCGAGCGCGGCGAGCGCCGCCGCCTGCGTCGTGAAGCCCTTGGTCGTCGCGACGGATATCTCCGGCCCCGCGCGCGTGCAGAACACGTTGTCGCACACGCGCGTGAGCGTGGAGCGGGGGACGTTGACTATCGCCAGCGTGCGGTAGCCCCGCGCCCGCGCTTCCTCGGCGGCCGCGACGGTGTCCGCCGTCTCGCCCGACTGCGAGAGCAGCACCGCCGTCCTGCCCCGTCCGCTTATGCGCTCGGAGCAGATGAACTCGCCCGCGAGCAGGGCGGAGGCGCGCGCTCCGCAGGCGCGCTCGATGACGGGCAGCGCGGTCAGCGCGGCGTGATAGGACGAGCCGCAGCCCAGCAGCAGCGTCTCTCCGCACGGCCTGAGCAGCTCGCGGGCTTCCAGCGCGCTGGCCACCGTGCGCGCTATCGCCTCGGGCTGTTCGTACATCTCTTTGAGCATGTAATGCCTGTGTCCGCACAATCCCGCCTCGCGGCAGGTCACGCGGTACTCCGTCTTTTCGCCCTCCGTTCGGCGACCGCTCGACCACACCTCCGCGCCGCTCTCGTCCACGCGCGCTATCTGTCCGTCCGCGAGCGCGATGAGCGAGGTGGTGTCCTCGGGCATCGCCATGCCGTCCGACGCCACGCACACGCCCCGTTCCGACGGGCCTATGAGGAGCGGACTGCGGCGTTTGGCGGCGTAGATGACGCGCGGCGTGTCCGCGCACAGCACGCAGAGCGCGTACGACCCTTCCAGCATGCTCACGGTGCGGTCGAGCGCTTCCAGCGCGTTGCCGTCGTAGTTCAGTTCGAGCAGGTGGGCGATGAGCTCGCTGTCCGTGTCGCCCGCGGGCGTTACGCCCCTTTCGGCGCACTTGCGCGCGATGTCGGCGCAGTTCTCGATGATGCCGTTGTGGACGATGGCGAACTTGCCGCCGTAGGACAGGTGAGGGTGGCAGTTGACCTCGCTCGCCCTGCCGTGCGTCGCCCAGCGCGTGTGGCCGATGCCGCACGTCCCGCGCAGCGGGTGCTCGGCGAGCTTGCGCTCGAGCGCGTCTATGCGCCCCACCGCCTTGACCGCGTCTATGCCGCCCTCCCGCGTCACCGCCACGCCCGCCGAGTCGTACCCGCGATATTCCAGCGCGCGCAGCCCCCTGATGAGGACGGGCAGCGCGTCCGTGTTTCCCGTATATCCGATAATGCCGCACATATGACACAACATATGCCGCGGCGCGGCGCGTTGTTCATGCGTCCGTCATACGTCGGGCGGCGTCGGCATATATTTCCGTATGAGATATTTCGGAACGGACGGCATTAGGGGCGTATACGGCGTGGGGATCACGGAAGATCTAGCATACCGCGCGGGCAGATCGCTGGGCTATCTGCTGGGTGGCAGATGCATCGTGGGCAGGGATACCCGACTGTCCGGACCCGAGCTGGAGAGCGCGCTCGTGCGCGGCCTGACCGAAAGCGGAACGGACGCGGAATGCGTGGGAGTGCTGCCCACGCCCGCGGTGTCCGAAGCGACGAGCGCGTCCGAAGGCGCGTTCGGCGTGATGATATCCGCCTCGCACAACCCGCCCGAGTACAACGGCATCAAGGTCTTTCTGCCCTCGGGTGTCAAGCCGGGCGAGGCCATCGAGTCGGCCGTGGAATACTACATGGACGATCTGCCCCCGCGCGCGTCCCTGCCCGGCAGGGTGTCCTACCGCAGCGGCACCGCCGAATATCTCGCGCGGCTGATGCGCCGCGCCAAGGAAACGGGCGAGCGTCTGGGACGCAGCGGACGGCTGGACGGCATGCGCGTGTTGCTGGACTGCGCGGGCGGCGCGGCGGGCAAGGTGGCGCGCGAGCTGTTCTCCGCGCTCGGCGCGGAAGCGGGGGAGCTGTGCTCGGACTGCCGCGGCGAGTGCATAAACGTGCGTTGCGGCGCGCTCCACCCCGAGAGCATGGCGGCGCGAGCGGAGAGCGGCGGTTACGACGTCGGGCTGTCCTTCGACGGCGACGCCGACCGTCTCGTCGTGTGGCGGCGCAGGCTGATGACGGGGGATGAGATGATGTACAACATATCTGGCATATATCCCGCCGGCTCGGTCGTGGTGGGGACGGTGATGTCCAACAGCGCGCTGGAACGCGCGCTCGCCGCGCGGGGCAAGCGGTTCGTGCGGACGGCGGTGGGCGACCGCAACGTGGGCGAAGTGATGGCGGTGACCCGCGCCGTGCTCGGCGGCGAGCCGAGCGGGCATTTCATACTCGAAGGCAGCCGCACGGGGGACGGCCTGCTGTCCGGCGTGGCGGCGTGCCTGATACTGTCCGCGCGCGGGCTGGACTCGCTGGACGCCGATCCGCAGAAGCTGGTATCCGTACCCTGCCGCGCGGGCGTGACCGAAACACAGCGTTTCCGCGACGCGTGCGCGGACGCCCGTCGGCTGGCGCGGCGCATAGTCGTCCGTCCGAGCGGCACCGAACCGTTGCTGCGCATCATGGCGGAGGGCGGGGACGTGGACGGCGCGGTCGCGCTCATAGCGGGCGCGCTGTCGTGAACGTATTCCAGTCGCTCTTCCTGGGCTTTCTGCAGGGCGTGACGGAGTTCCTGCCCGTGTCCAGCAGCGGGCATCTCCTGCTCGCGCGCGAACTGCTCGGCATACCGGGCGGCTCCATGGTATACGACCTCATGCTCCACCTCGGTTCACTCGCCGCGGTGATCGTGACGCTCCGCCGCGACATCCTCGCGCTCTTCCGTCCGCCCTTCCGCGGGCTGTTCCTGCTCGCGCTCGCCACGCTGCCCGCCGCCGTGGCGGGACTGCTGCTGTCGGACGCGATCGAGAGGGCGTTCGGGGGCGGGGAGATGCTCTTCGCCACGTTCGCCGCGACCGCGCTGTTGCTCGCCGCCGCGTCCAAGATGCCCGCGCGCTCGTCGCCCGTCGGCGTGAAACAGGCGCTCGCCATGGGCTGTATGCAGGCCGTCGCCCTGCTGCCCGGGCTGTCGCGCAGCGGCTCGGTGCTGTTCGGCGGGCTGGCGGCGGGCGGGGAACGCACCGCCGTCGCGCGGTTCGCCTTCCTCATGAGCATCCCCGTGATAGCGGGCGGCGCTTTGGTGTCGCTCGCGGGCGGAGAGAGCGGGCTGGCAGTGGGCTGGTGGGAAACGCTGTGCGGCATGGCGGCGGCGTTCGCGGGCGGCATGGTCAGCATGGGCGCGCTCACCCGCGTGGTCGCCCGCGCGCGCTTCCGTCCCTTCGTCAGATACATGCTCGCGCTCGCGCTGATGACCTTCTGCATATACCGCGTGGCGTGACACGCGCCCCGTTCCCCGCATATATACCATACGGGAGAACGACATGACGAGAACAGCGATCATATTCGGCGGAAAGTCCTGCGAGCACGACGTCAGCATAGTGACGGGCGTGCAGATGCTGTGCGGGGCGGTGGAGCACGACCTGCTCCCCATATACATAGACAGAGAGGGCGTGTGGCGCACGGGCGGCGACATGAAGTCGCTGGAAACGTACCGCCGTCCCGAACGCATGAAGCGCGTGCACATGCGCCCGGGCGGGCGCGCGCTGTACGGCGAACACGGCAGGCGTTTGGCGGAGCTGGACGCCGCTGTTTTGTGCTGTCACGGCGCGGGCGGCGAGGACGGCTGTCTGCAAGGCTTTCTGGAGCTGTGCGGACTGCCGTACACGGGCGCTGACGTGCTGACGAGCGCGCTGTGCATGGACAAATCGGCGCTCAAAAGGTACCTCGCGGGGGAGGCGGAAATGCTGCCCTGCGTGACCTTCACGCGCGAGGAGTTCGAGCGGGACGTGTACGCCGTCGCGGAGAAGCTGGACCGCATAGGCTATCCCTTCATCGTCAAGCCCGCGCGGCTGGGCTCGTCCATAGGCGTGTCCGCGGCGCGCAACGGCGCGGAGCTGGTGGAGGCGGTGCGCGTGGCGGGCGCGTTCGACTGCAAGATAGTGGTGGAGAAACTGCTGGAAGGCTTCCGCGAGCTGAACTGCGCCGCGCTGGGCGACGGCAAGGACGTGCGCGTGAGCGAGGCGGAAGAGCCGCTGGGCTGGAAGGAGTTTTTGAAATACGAGGACAAATATTCGGGCGGCAAGAGCGGCATGACCCGCCGCCTGCCCGCGGACATAGACGAGGGCGTGCGCCGCGAGATACGCTCGACCACCGCTCGCGTGTTCGCGCTGTTGGGGCTGAACGGCGTGGCGCGCATGGACTACATGCTGACGGCGGACGGCAAGCTGTACCTCAACGAGATCAACACCCTGCCGGGGTCGCTGGCGGCGTACTTCTTCCGCCGCGAGGGCATGACGGACTCCGAGCTGGTCACGCGCCTGCTGGAGCTGGCCAAGGCGCGCGCGGCGAGGGAAGCGTCGCGGTCGTACACGTACAGATCGGGCGCGGTATGCCCCAAAGGATAGCCCTTTATCGCCAAAACGTTTGATTTTTTATGCTGAATATCGTATAATATACGGGCATAAAAAAATTTCAAGCGAGGACACTATGGCAAAGATCACTTACAAACAGGCCATCGCGGAGCTCCAGGGCGACGAGATGACCCGTATCATCTGGGATTGGATCAAAGAGATACTCATCGAGCCTTCGGTGGAGCTGAATACCGAGTTCTACGACCTCGGTCTGGTACACCGTGACGAAACGGACGACGAGGTCACCAAGGCCGCCGGCGAGGCCATCAAGCGCCTGGGCGTGGGCGTCAAGTGCGCCACCATCACCCCCAACGACCAGCGCATGGAAGAGTATAAGCTCAAACGCCTTTACCCCTCTCCCAACGGCACCATCCGTGCCATACTGGACGGCACGGTGTTCCGTACGCCCATCCTCGTCAAGGGCATAACGCCTTACATCCCCACGTGGACCAAGCCCATCACCATCGCGCGTCACGCTTACGGCGACGTGTACAAGGCGACGGACGTGCGCGTGGAGGACGCGGCGCGCGCCGAGCTGCTCGTCACCAAGGCGGACGGCTCCACCCAAAAATACCTCGTCCACGACTTCAAGGGCGCGGGCGTGCTCCAGGGCATGCACAACACGGACAAGTCCATCACCGCATTCGCGCGCTCCTGCTTCAACTTCGCGCTGGACGCCAAAAAGGACTTGTGGTTCGGTTCCAAGGACACCATATCCAAGATATACGACGGCAGGTTCAAGGCCATCTTCGCGGACGTGTACGAGAAGGAGTTCAAGGACGCGTTCGAGAAGGCGGGCATCAGATACGAATACACGCTCATCGACGACTGCGTGGCGCGCGTGGTGCGCTCGGAAGGCGGCATGATATGGGCGTGCAAGAACTACGACGGCGACGTCATGAGCGACATGCTCGCGACGGCGTTCGGTTCGCTCGCCATGATGTCCAGCGTGCTCGTGTCGCCCGACGGAAAGTACGAGTACGAGGCGGCGCACGGCACCGTCACGCGCCACTACTATAAGTACCGCGCGGGCGAAACGACGTCCACCAACCCCGTCGCAACCATATTCGCGTGGAGCGGCGCTCTGCGCAAGCGCGGCGAAACGGAGAACAACACCGCGCTCGTCGCGTTCGCGGACGACCTCGAGCGTGCCACCATTGCCACCATCGAGAGCGGCAAGATGACGGGCGACCTTGTGGGTATCTTCAAGCGCGAGGGCGTCACTCCCGAGAAGCTGGACTCCCGCGCGTTCCTCAAGGCGATAGCCGCCAACATGAACTGACGCGTCGCCGCGGTCCGCGGCATATGATGAACGCAATGTCCGCGTCGGCGGGCGCGCTCGCGCCCGCCGACGCCCTTTTTTTGCCGTCCGCACGGGGCGTACGGCGGTCGGGCGGGACATGAAAAAATATTTTTTGCTATTTTTATCCAAACATCGTGACAAATCGCGGTCGGGGTAGTATAATAGTTATATGGCATTCTGGGGAGATTATCATACGCATTCGGTGTTCTCACACGGCAAGGGCAGCGTGGAGGAGAACGTGCTTGCCGCGCGCGCCGCGGGTCTGAAAGCGATAGCGATAACCGACCACGGCGTTTGCGGGTTCCCCAAGAACCTCCAGCCCGCCGACATCCCCGTGCTCAAAGCGGAGATAGAGCGCTGTCGGGCGGCGTATCCCGACATGACGGTGCTCGCGGGCGTGGAGTCCAACCTCATTTCCGACAAAGGGGACATAGACATGCCCGAGGGCGCGGAGGAGATGTTCGACCTCATCATATGCGGGTACCACGCCGTGCGCATACCCGACAGCCCCAGGCAGTTTTTCAAACTGTGGGTGCCCAACTCTCTGCCCACCAAGAACACCGCGCGTCGCCGCGCGCGCAACACGGACGCGCTCATCCGAGCGATGCGCGATCACCGCGTGGGCGTGATAGCCCATCCCATGCGGCAGTTCCCCTGCGACCTCAAAGCGCTGGGGGAGGCCGCGAAAGAATACGGGGTGTATCTCGAGCTGAACAGCAAGAGCTGCTCGCTCACGACGGACGAGCTGGAGATCATCGTTTCGACGGGCTGCGGGCTGGTATGCTCGTCGGACGCGCACTCGCCCGACCGCGTGGGGGATTTCTCGGCGGCGGGGCTGGTGGACGCGGCGGGGCTGGACCGCTCCGTGATCGCGAATTGGGAAGCGTTCCCGAAGTTCAGGTGACCACATGACAGAAGAAGAGATAAAGAGACTGAAGAGCGGACTGCTCTGTCTGGGCTGTACCGCGACGCGTGAAACGGGCGAGAGCCTTGTGCGCGACATGCCGTGGTTCTTTGAGCGTGGTTTTTCGCACAGCGTACATACCGAACTTTTCGGCTCGAACATCGCCATCAGCGTGTCCGAGCATTTTTCCGCGCTGTCGCCGTACACGCTGGAAAAGACGGATGACGGGTACTTCGTGACGTGGTCGGGAGGCCGCGCGCCCATAAGCTTCTTCCCGCGCCTGCCCGAAACGGGTACGGTGGTAGACAAGCTTGCCAAGTACCACTCCCGCGACTGCATCACGCTGTGGCCCAGCTCGAACTGCTGTTACGACCGCCCGGGCATGAAGTGCCGTTTCTGCTCGCTGCTGCCCGAGTCGGACGCGCCCGTCCCCGTGGAGGAGCTGGCGCACGGTCTGGAGCTGCTCTACGCCAAGGTGCCGCACTCCCACGCGCTCAACTTCTCGGGCGCGACGTATAAGAACCCCGACGTCATGGCGGACTATTGGATAGCGCTCACTCGCCGCCTGCGCGAGTTCTACACGGGCGCGATATCCATCGAGTTCGCGCCGCCCGCCGACCTCGGCAAACTGCGCGAGATGAAAGAGGCGGGCGTTACCAACGTCATAATGAATCTGGAGATAGCGGATGAGCGTCTGCGTTCGGAGATATGCCCGGGCAAGGGGCGCATAACCAAGGCGCACTACTACGAGGCGTACGCGCGCGGCGTGGAGCTGTTCGGCAGGGGACAGGTGTCGAGCGTGCTCATCGCGGGACTGCAACCGTACGACGACATCGTGGCGGAGTGCGAGCGCATGACGGCGGCGGGCGTTTTCCCCACGATAATGCCCTTCCGTCCCTTCGACGACTCCGAGCTGTCGCAGGCATCCATGTGCGACCCCGACGAGTACCTGCGCATAGCCGAACTGCTGGGCGAGATGCTCAGGAAACACGGCCTGGCGCCTCACCTGATGCAGGGTTGCACCAAGTGCGGCGGATGTTCGCTGGAAAACGACTGTTACTATCATCCCGCGCCTTCCTCGCGGTGACGGATACAACGAAAAAACGCACGCGGCGCGTGCGTTTTTTCGTTATGGTCTTTACTTTTGACGCGCGTTGTGTTACAATGACGACGTGAGGACTATAAAGGGATTTATAACGGGCTACGGCGTGCAGATAGCCGTCGTGGGCGTGGCGACGGGCGCTTTCGCGGGCGTCGTGGTCACGCTGTACAACATGGCGGCGTCCGCGCTGGAAGGCGTGGCGAGGGGATACTACGACTTTTTCCGCGAGTCTCCAGCGTTCATACCGCTGCTGCTCGCGGGGCTGGCCCTGGGCGGCGTGGTCATAGGCGGGGTCGTGCGCGCATTGCCCACCATACGCGGCAGCGGCATACCGCAGACGGAAGGCGCGTTGCGCGGGCTGATGCGCTTCGGCTGGTTCCGCGCGCTGACGGGCATGTTCGCCGCCAGCCTCACCGCCATTGTGCTCGGTCTGCCCGCGGGCGCGGAAGGCCCCAGCATCATGATAGGCGGCATGTGCGGGCAGGGCATGAGCGAGCTGACGCGCAGGAACGCGCTCGTTCGCAGGTTCCAGATAACGGGCGGTGCGTGCGCGGGTCTTGCCGTGGCGTTCAACGCGCCCCTCACGGGCATGATATTCGCCTTCGAAGAGGGCCACCGACGTTTCTCGCCCGGAATCTTCGCGTGCTCGCTCACCTCGGTCATCGTGGCGGTCATCGTGCGCAACGGTCTGCGCGCGGCGTTCGGGCTGGACACCGCCCAGTTCATGACGACTTACGCGCTTTCGGTCGCCGACCTCGAAGCGCCGTTGTTCTATCTGTTCGTGTTCCTCGCCTCCGTCGTTTGCGCGGCGCTGGGCGTGGCGTTCGCACGGCTGACGGGCATCGCGCGCAGGTTCTTTTCGCGCGTGACTTTCCTTAAAGGCGCGGGCAAGTTCATGCTGCCCTTCGTGCTCGCGGGCGCGGCGGGCCTGCTCACCGTCTTTTCCATAGGCGGGGGACGGGAGTTCATCTCCGCCATGGGCAGTTTGTCCGAGGAGACCGTGAGCGTGCTGTCCTCGCCGCTGTGGGCGTCGCTGCTCATCGTCGTGGCGGTGCGCCTCGTGCTCGCCGTGCTCAACATGGGCGTGGGCGTGCCGTGCGGCGCGTTCGTTCCCATGCTTGCCATAGGCGCGGGAACGGGCGGTCTGCTCGCCATCGCGTGCGGTGCGATGGGCATGGACCCCGCGTACACCGACGCGCTCATCGTCATCTGCATGGCGTGCTTCTTCACCACCGTGGTGCGCGCGCCCCTCACGGGGATAGTCATGACGTTCGAGCTGACATGGAACTTCGCGTTCTTGCTGCCCGTCGCCATAGGCGTGGCGGTGGGGTACTTCGCGGGCGAACTGACCCGCACCACGCCCGTTTACGACGGCATCCTCGACGACATGCTCGTAGATCCCGACCTCGCGGGGACGCGCGCTTACGTGCGCCGCCTGACCGTGACGGCGGAAACGGCGGGGAAGGCCCTCGGGGACATAGCGCTCCCGCGCGGCGCGGAACTCACGCTGTTCGAGCGTCGCGGCAGGGTGTCCGTCCCGAGCGCGGACACCGTCGCGGAGATCGGGGACGTGCTCACGATAGAGGGCGCGGGCGACCCCGAGTCGGAGGACGTGCAGACGGCGCTCCCCCGCGCGGGATACGAATAAGCGCAGTTTAAGGCGAGCGCGACATCCGTTCGCGCACGTCATAACTATAAGATAACGAAAAGATAACGAAAAAGCCCGGACGATCCGTCCGGGCTTTCGCGTTCATTATCGGTATTTGATGTGGCGTGACGTCAGAACGCGGATACAAAGCCGACGCTCAGTCCGCCCACGCTCGACGCATATTCGAGGATGGCGTTGAACATCGACAGGTACACCACGAGGGCCAGGATCGCGAGCACGATGAACACGATGGACAACGTCAGCCCCGCGACGGCCAGCCCGCGGCCGTTGCCGCCCGTTTTTTTTGCGTCGCTCATCCCGATGACGCCCAGCACTATGCCCGCGACGGGCATGAGAAAGGCGAACACGAGCGAGAGCACCGCGTAGATGTTGACGTCGTTCGACTTGTTTTCGCGCGGCTGTTCCGCCACCACTCTGCCGCAGTGTACGCATACGTACGCGTCGTCGTTTATCTGCTGTCCGCAGTATTTGCAATACATCCTCCGTCCTCCTTTTCGGGAAAGAGCGTGCTCGGCAAGCTCGCCCTTTCGCACATATTATATCATGCCCTCGCCCGTAAGTCAATACTCTCTCCGCCCGCGGCGCAAAACGCGTCGCGGGCGGGAATGGAAAGGCTCAAAGGCGGGCGGGACGTGGCGCGGACGGAAAGGGAACAAAAGGAACGCCCCGAGCGGTAAGACCGCTCGGGGCGCATAACTCGTCGTTGTTTTTGCCGTCACGCTTTTTTGTTCTTTATCATGTCCAGGAAGTATGCGTGCACACGGGTATCGTCCGTCAGCTCGGGGTGGAAGGCGGTCACGAGCTGGTTGTCCTGGCGGGCGGCGACTATCTTGCCGTCCACCGAACAGAGCGCTTCTGCCTTCGCTCCCGTTTCGGTAATATAGGGCGCGCGGATGAATACGGTGGGGATGCGTCCTATGCCCTTGAACTCCGCTTCGGCGGCGAAGCTGCCCAGCTGCCTGCCGTAAGCGTTGCGCTTGGTCGCGATGTCCATGGTGCCGAGGTAGACGTGCGGATCGTTGTCTATCTTGCGGGCGAGCAGTATCAGACCCGCGCAGGTCCCGAAAACGGGCAGACCGTTGCGGATGTCGTCGCGCAGTTCGTCCGTCATGCCCAGCTCGCCGAGGAGCTTGCCGATGACGGTGGACTCGCCGCCCGGGATGATCAAGCCGTCCATGTCGGTCGCGAGATCGCTCTTCTGCCTGATCTCAAAGGACCGGACGCCCAGCTTTTCCAGCGTATGCCTGTGCTCGATGAAAGCGCCCTGGAGCGCCAAAACGCCTATGCGCATTACTTGCCGCGCTCCGCCATGAGCAGCTGGATCTCCTGCTCGTTGATACCCACCATGGCCTCGCCGAGGTCCTCGCTGAGCTTGGCGATGAGCTTGGCGTCGGTGTAGTTGGTGACGGCCTGCACGATGGCGCGCGCACGCTTCGCGGGGTTGCCAGACTTGAATATGCCGCTGCCCACGAACACGCCTTCCGCGCCCAGCTGCATCATGAGCGATGCGTCCGCGGGAGTGGCGATACCGCCCGCCGCGAAGTTGACCACGGGCAGCTTGCCGTTGTCGTGCACGTACTTGACGAGGTCGTAAGGCACCTGGAGCTTCTTGGCCTCGTCGAACAGCTCGTCCTCCGCGCAGGAGGTGAGACGGCGGATGTCCGACATCATCTTACGCATGTGGCGCACCGCCTGAACGACGTCGCCCGTGCCCGGCTCGCCCTTGGTACGTATCATGGACGCGCCCTCGTTGATGCGACGGAGCGCCTCGCCGAGGTCTTTCGCGCCGCAGACGAAGGGTACGTCGAACTTGGTCTTGTCGATATGGTAAACGTCGTCGGCGGGGGAGAGCACTTCGGATTCGTCTATATAGTCGATCTCGATGGCCTGGAGTATCTGGGCTTCGGCAAAGTGACCGATACGGCACTTGGCCATGACGGGTATGGATACCGCGTCCTGTATCCCCTTGATCATCTTGGGGTCGGACATGCGCGATACGCCGCCCGCCGCGCGGATATCCGCGGGGATGCGCTCAAGCGCCATGACCGCGCACGCGCCCGCTTCCTCGGCGATACGCGCCTGCTCGGGCGTGGTGACGTCCATGATAACGCCGCCTTTGAGCATCTGAGCGAGATTCTTGTTGAGTTCCCAACGCTTGTTCATAGTATAACCTCTCTTCCGACGTGGATTAACGCCTTTTTCGAAATATGTGCGTCTGTGTCTTTTATCCATATATTTTACACCGCCGCACGCGCTTTTGTCAATCGATTTGGCCGTGTGGGCGCGCATTATTGCGTTTTAAGAGCATTGAGCGCGCGCCGCCGAACGCCCGGGCATCCGCGTGAGCCTAGGTCGTGACGCGCCCTTTTTCGCGTAAAAAAACGCGCTATTATGTGTGATAATGCCGCTACGTAATTATTTGTTTATTTTTGGGCAGTATAATTACGAAGTCACGATCGCTTTCGGGGCGTCGGACGCGCCCGAAAAAGGCAATATGAAAGGGAGAAGATATTTGAACAGACTTAAACGCAAAGTCGTCATCATCGGCGGCGGCGTATCCGGGATGGCCACGGGCATCTACCTGCTGAAGAACGGATACGATGTTGAGATACTCGAAAAGAACCACATTCCGGGCGGCGCGTGCGTGGGCTGGGATCGCAACGGCTGTCACATAGACGGCTGCATACACTGGCTGGTCGGGACCAGCCCCGGCTCGCCTTATTACAAGCTGTGGCGGGAGACCCATGCCATCGAGCGCGACACGGAGATATATTTTCAGGACGACTTTTCGGTATTCGATTTCCCCGACGGCAAGCGTCTGACGGTGTGGGCGGATCTGCGCCGCTTCCGCGCCGAGCTGCTCGAGCTGGCGCCCGAGGACAAGCGCGAGATAGAGCGTTTCGTGCGTCTGGTGGGGCGGTACCGCCGCATAAACGGGCCCGTGGACATGCCCGTGGACATGATGAGTCCCGTGCGCCTGGTGTCTCTCGGCCTGACGATGGGCGGCGACCTCATGCGCGTGCTGCGCGACGGCCGCGTGGACTGCGTGGAATACGCGCGGCGTTTTTCCAGCCCCTATCTGAAATATTTCTTTGAGAACTACATGGCTCCGGGGTACAACCTCATGAGCATGCTTTTCATGCTGGGACACGTCATGGGCAAGGACGGCGGCATACCCGTGGGCGGTTCGCTCGCCATGAGCCGCCGCATGTACGACTATTACCTTTCCCGGGGCGGCGTCTACCGCATGGGCAAAAAGGCGAAGCGCGTCATCGTGGAGAACTCCCGCGCCATAGGCGTGGAGCTGTCGGACGGAGAGTGCGTGTACGCCGACTGGGTGGTGTCCGCCGTACCCGCCGAGCACTGCCTTAAAACGCTGCTGGACGGCAAGTACCGCGTGCGCAAGATGGACGAGCGTTACCGCGACCCCGTGCGTTATCCCATATACACGATGACCATACCCGTCTACAAATGCACGGCGGACATGCGCGGGTTCCCGCTCGCCGTCCACGCCGTCACCGACCGTCCCGTGGTCATGGACAGGGCGTACGACGGCGTCGCCCTGCGCTCCTATCACTACGACCGCACGCTCGCTTCGCCGAGCGGCAGCACCGTGCTCCAGGCTCAGATAACGGGCGGGGACGATATGTATTTCTGGTGGAAGAGCAAGCGCCGCGAGGGGACTTACCGCGACGCCAAACTCGCGCTCGCCGAAGAGGTGCGCGAGCTGATAGAGAGCCGCTATCCTTTCCTCAAAGGCAAGCTGGAGGTGATAGACGTGGTGACGCCCCTCACTTACGAGCGTTACCTCAACTCCCGTCACGGGTCCTTCCAGGGCTTCGTGCACACCTCCGCGGGCAAGTCGCTCATGCAGAAGGGCGTGGTGGACGGTCTGGCGGGCTTCGTACTCTCCGGCCAGTGCATATTCCAGAGCGGCGGTCTGCCCGTCGCGGTGGCCACGGGTCGATTCGCGGCGCAGCGCATATGCCGCGCGGATCACGTGCGTTTCCGCACGCGCGACTACGCGTCGCTCTCGACGCTCCTGGCCGCCCTTCGCCGCAAGAAGCAGCGCGGTAAAGCCGTGACGCAGCGCTGAAGCGCGTTTGTCGGGATAGTCGATGCTCACAAACGTTCACAAAATACGGTACAAAACGCACAAAAATGCCGCGAGGGGTTGAAAGATCGCTCGCGGTGTGTTATAATATGTGCGTCATAAGACATAAAAAGCAATTATGGGGGAAAACGAATGAATATCTGGCATGATATCGATCCTGCGCGCGTCACGCCGCGCGATTTTATCGCGTACATAGAGATCACCAAGGGACAGAAACAGAAGTACGAGCTGGACAAGGCCACGGGCATGCTCATACTCGACCGCGTGCTCTACACCTCCACGCACTATCCCGCCAACTACGGTTTCATACCGCGCACGCTGTCGGACGACGGCGACCCGCTGGACGTGCTGGTGCTGTGCTCCGAGCCCATCCTCAACTGCTCGCTCGTGCGTTGCTATCCCATAGGCATAATCACCATGGACGACGGCGGCGACCTGGACGAAAAGATCATCGCGCTGCCCTTCGGCGATCCCACTTACGCGGGGTTCAAGTCCGTGCACGACATGCCTCAGCACCTCACGGACGAGATGTCGCACTTCTTCACCGTGTATAAACAGTTGGAAGGCAAGAACACCTTCGTGTCCAAGACGGAAGGCCACAGGGCCGCCCGCGAGTGCATCGAGCGTTGCATAGCGGCGTATAACGAGAAGTACGGCGGGGAATAACGCTCCGCATCGCGAGCCGTATGCCCGCGGAACGCGTGGCGGAAAAAACGCAACGCCGGCCATTCGATAAGTAAAAGACGTTTGACGTAAACGGAAGCGCGGCGCGTGGGATGTCCCACGCGCCGCGCGCTTTCGTTTCGTCTTGTTTTCGCGGCATCGCCGAGCCGTTGCGGAAGAAGCGATCTATCAATCCACCGCTTTCATGGAGTCGGCCATGTTGATCTTGTTGAGCTTGGGCAGGAGTATGAGGTCGACCAGGCCGGAGAAGGCGAGCGTGATCGCGGCTGTGGCGATGTAGCTCCACCAATAGATGACGCGGGGGAAGAGCAGGTAAGGCGCTTCCACGCTGGCGAGCACGAACCACGTCAGGCCGAAGCCCAGGCCCAGTCCGATGAGTATGCCTATCGCGACCAGCATGATTATCTCGCGGAACACGTAGCCCGCTATCTCGCGGCGGCGGTAGCCCAGCACTTTGAGCGTGGCTATCTCTTTTTTGCGTTCGCCTATGTTGATGTTGGTGAGGTTGTAGAGCACGATGATGACCAGCGCGCCCGCGCACGCGATGAGCACGACGGTGATGAGCGAGATGGTCTCGGACAGGTTATCGAACAGCTCCTTTTCGGAGGATGTGAAGGACACGCTGTCCACGTGGTCCTGATCGGCGAGCAGCATCTCCGTCACTTCGGACTGCGCGTCCTCGGCGACTCCGCTGTCCACGAGCAGTGAGTTGAACGTGGACGCGCCCTCGCCGAATACCGCGTCGTAAGCGTCCCGACCCGCGAACATCCAGCATTCCGAGTACATGGTCACGATGTCCGTCACCGTGAATCGGCCGTCGTCGCCGTTGGCGTTGCGTATGATCACGACGTCGCCCGCCTTGACGCCCAGATAGTCAGCCAGGCCGTTGGACAGGAGCACGGAGTCCTGACCAAACTTGCCTCCCAGGTCGATGAAGTCGTTGAGCTCATCCGAAGCGGACACGATGTTGATGTTCTGCGACTTGTCGCCCGCGATGGCGGAGCCGCTCTCTTTGAGCACTTCCAGCGTCCGCTTGCCGTCCAGGAACTCGGTCAGATCCTCGCTCTCCTTGTAGTTCTGCGTTACGCCTATTGTGAGGTCGAAGTCGTATATGCCGTTGAATTGCAGGTCGGTCACCGCCGCCGTGGAGTTGAGCAGGCCGAAGCTGCACAGTATGAGCGCGGTACAGCCCGCCACCGACAGTACGGTGAGTATCAGATTGCGCTTGAAGCGGAAGATGTTGCGGAACGTCGCCTTATACTTGAACGGCATGGGGTTCCATATGGGCTTGATGCGTTCGAGCAGTATGCGCTTGCCCGGTTTGGGCGCGCGGGGCTGGAGCAGCGCGGCGGGGGTCTCTCGCAGCGACGACCAGCAGGCGCACGCGGTGACGAACACGGTCGCGATCACGGAGAGCACGCTCGTCACGCTTATCATCAGCCAGTTGGCGGTGAACAGGAACGTGGGCAGGGCGTACATGGTCCCGTAGGCGTTCCACAGCACGAGGGGCAGTATGGTCAGTCCGAGCGGCACGCCCGCTATCAGTCCCAGCACGCACGCCGACACGCTGTAGAATATGTACTTGCCCACGATGCGCGGCCCGGCGTAGCCCAACGAGCGCAGCGTGCCTATCTGCAGACGATCCTCGTTGACCATGCGCACGATGGTGGAGAACGCCACCAGCGCCGCCACGGCGATGAAGAACGCGGGGAACACTCCCGCGAGGTTCGCCACTTTGTCCGCGTTTATGGAAAGGGAATAATAGGAGAGGTTGGTGGAGCGGTCGAGCACGTACCACGCCGTACCCGTTGCATCGCCCTCCGCGGGCGCGTGCGCGTCCGCCAGCGCCTCCAGATCCTCTTTCACCCCCGCGACGAGGTCGTCGTATTCGTCCGTGAACGCCGTGAGCTCGTCTGCGCCCGCCGCCGTCGCCCACACCTCGGTGTAGCGGCTGCCGCCCATCTCCATAAGACGGGTGTTGAACACGTCGGAGGAGGTGAACACGATGAAGTCGATGTTGCCGTCGCCTATCGAGCAGATCTCGTCGTTGTTGGAGAAGTATATGGGAGAGGTCGCGATCGCGCTGACCGTCAGCTCGGTCTCCGCGAATATCATAGTTTCGGTCATGCCCTTGGGCTTGACGGTGAGTTTGTCGCCCACGGCGACGCTCTCCATGTTTCCGAACGGCTTGATCGCGACCACCTCGTCGGGTGAGTCGGGCATCTCGCCGTCCACTATCGTCAGTCTGTTGAGCGCGTTCTCGTCGTCCGCGGCAGCGAGGTCGTCCATGCCGTAAAACCGCACGGTGCGCTCCTTGGAACTGCCTTCGGCCGTCGCGTAAGCGTCGTAGGATATCAACGCTTCCGTTTCGCTCACGCCCTCGACCGCGGCCATCTCTTCGACGTCCTCCGCGGAGAACGCGCCGCGGACGGAAAAGTCGTACAGCGAATTTTCCGTGAAGAAGTTCGTGAAGGAGGCTTTCAGGTCGGGCGTGGTCTGGTTGATACCGATGAGGAACGCCAGTCCCAGCGCGATTATGCCCGCTATGGCCATGAACCGCCCGAAGCTGCTCCCGAACTCCTTGAAAACTATCTTTGCGTGCTTTTTCATGATATCACCACACAAGTTCTTCCACGGGCGTCGGATCGTCGTTCTCGGCCTCGTACACCACTTTGCCGTTGCGTATGCCGAACACCCTGTCCGCCATTTTGGTAAGCTCCTGGTTATGCGTGATTATGATGACCGTCTTGCCCGTTTCGCGGCACAGCCTGTGCAGCAGGGCGAGGACGCTCTGACCCGTGGCGAAGTCCAGCGCGCCCGTCGGCTCGTCGCACAGCAGTATCTTGGGGTTCTTGGCGATGGCGCGCGCGATGGACACGCGTTGCTGCTCGCCGCCCGAAAGCTGAGCGGGGAAGTTGTTTATGCGGTCGCCCAGCCCCACCTGGATGAGCGTTTCCTTGGCGTTGAGCGGGTGCTCGCATATCTCGCCCGCGAGCTCGACGTTCTCCAGCGCGGTGAGGTTCTGCACGAGGTTGTAGAACTGGAACACGAACCCCACGTCGTGTCTGCGGTACAGCGTGAGCTGGCGCGAGTTCATCTTGGCGATGTCCTGGCCGTCCAGCATGACGACGCCCGAGTCGCAGGTGTCCATGCCGCCCAGGATGTTGAGCACCGTGGTCTTGCCCGCGCCGCTCGGCCCGACTATGACGCAAAAATCTCCCTTCTCGATGGAGAGCGTGACCCCGTCGGCCGCGTGTATCTCGTTCTCGCCCATGTAATAGGTCTTTCGTACGTCTTTCAACTCCACATAAGCCATAAAGCGACCCTCCTGACCGTCTTTCGACTGTATTTAAAGTATAATCCGTCATGTTTAATATAAGATTAACAAAACCCGATATAAGGGCGATCGGATTGTGTATTTTTCATCACCGAACGCGCCGCGTTTGCGCCACATTGTGACGCAAAATCCACAAGAACGGGTATTGACTTATGCGTCATATGGTGGTATCATGGATATATACGAAATACTTTCACGGAGGTATGATACGGATGAAGAAAAAGATCTTCGGCGGCGTTCTGCTGCTCGTCGCCACGGCGGTCATGGCGCTGGGCTTTACCGCCTGCGGAGCCTCGAGCGTGGCGACCGATTACGCGCGCGCATATGCCGAGCTGAGGTTCGACGACGCCATCGACTACGTCTACTTCAGTTCCAACACCGCGCGCGGACTGTTCGAGGACATGACCGATGCGATCATGAAAGGGCTCGGTGAAGATTCGATCGTAAAGGTGGAGCTTACCGAGTGCAAGTACGAAAAGACCGCCGACCTTACCGAGGACGAGCTGAAAGCGGTGATCGTCGCGGACGGCGACACGGTGGAGGCGGGAGAAAAGGGTACTGTCACTCTTTCGGGCGAAATGAGCATCACGGTGAACGACAAGACCGAAACGGAGACCATCGAAGACAGCAAGACGAACGTAACGCTCATCAAGGTGAACGGTAAGTGGTACGTCGACGCGTCGTCGCTGATCGGCCTGTGAGAGTCCGACGCGTAGCAGACTTTAAAATGTAAGATGACGGACGAGGGAGCCGCGGTATACACGCCGCGGCTTTTTCGCGCCCGTCTCGGAACGCGCGCCCGCTCCCGCGTCATATATACGGATATACGCGCCACCGCCGCACGGTGATACCGCCCGAGGGGGAACGGTAAGAAAAAAAGTGACTTTTTGCGGGCGATTTTATCCCGACACTATTGCAAAAACGCATAAATCGTGCTATAATATGATAAAGAAGCGAATTATCGCAAAATACTTGACAAGGGGGACGCAATCATGGGACTTCGACACATGGCGAGCCTCTCCGCGGCGACGATATTCGATCAGGCGCTGGAATTCATAAAACAGAACCTGGTCTGGGTCATAATCATAGCCGCGGCGGTGGTCGTACTCATAATAGTCATCATAGTCGCGTGCGTGCTGCATTCAAAGAACAAAAAACGCGTACCCATCCGCAAGGATGACGAAGAGGACGGGGAGTCCGAAGCGCGCCCCGCGCCCGAGCCGACTGCGGAGGAGAGCGTGACGCCGCCCGACGAGGCGGAAGCGCCGACCGAGGCATCGGAAGGGCAGTCGGAGGAGCTGGCCGAGCCGGCGCCCGCCGCGGAGGAACCACCCGCCGCAGAAGAACCGCCCGCCGCACCGCCCGCAGAGGAAGAGAAAGCGGAAGAGGCGGCTGAAGAGCCGACGGAAGCACCGATTGCGGAAGAAAAAGCGGCGGAGCCGGAACCCGTTCCCGCGTCCGAAGAGAAGGCGGATCCCGTTCCCGCGCCCGCGGCGCAGAAAAAGGCGGCGCCCAAGCGGCTGATGGGCAAGTGGACGATCGAGCACAAGGGCGACGGGGAGTTCGTCGCGACGCTCGCGGCGTCCAACGGCGAAGTGATGCTGACCAGCGAGGCGTACAGCTCCGCGGACGGCGCGCGCAGCGGCATCGCCACCATAATCAAGGGCGTGGCGAGCGGCAAGTTCGTCATCTACCGCGACAAGAACGACAACTACTATTACAAGCTCAAGACGCAGAACAACAGGCTGTTGTGCGTGGGCGAGATATACCGTGCCAAGGACCAGTGCGAGCGCGCGGTGGAATCGGTCAAGCGCATCGCGCCCGCGTCCACCATCGAGGACGAGATAAGCGAAGGCGCGCACTATGTCGCCTACAAGCCCGCCAAACTGCCCGAGCCCGACAAGCGCAAGGGCGCGCGCGGCAAGTGGAAGGTGGAGAAAACGGAGGACGGCAAGTTCAGCGCCAAGCTGTACGCGTCCAACGGTCAGCTCATGCTGGCGACGGAGGAGGTCGCCACGCGCAAGAGCGCGGAGACCGCCATCGAGTCGGTGCGTCGCAACGCCACGCAGGGTAATTTCATCATCGACCGCGACAAGTTCGGCAGGTACTATTACAAGCTCCGTAACCCGCAGCGCAGCGTCATCTGCATAGGCGAGGCGTACGAGAAGCTCGACTCCTGCGTGAGCGCCATCGAGTCGGTGCGCCGTTTCGCGCTCACCGCGACCATGCCGGGAGAACTTCCCGGGGCGTGACGAACGCTTGAAAACAGCATACGAAGCGATCCGCGTTCCGACAGCGTCCATGCTGTCGGAACGCGTTCGTTAACGGCGAAAAAGTCCGCGCGGTTCTGAAAATTGCATTTCACGTAACGGGAACGCATTTCACGTAACGGAGCGCGACAAACTTACGTTAAGGGGTTATCATATCCGTAACGTGGGGAGGAGAACGGGATGATAAGGGTGGCGATAGTGGAAGACGACGCCGCGGCGGCGGAAGAGCTGAGCGCGCTCGTCGGAAGGTACGGAAAAGAACGCGGCACGGATCTGGAAGTACGGACATACCGCGACGGTTTGACTTTCCTCGCCGTGGCGGCGGGCAAGTGCGACATCGTGTTCATGGACATCGAAATGCCCGATCTGGACGGCATGGAAACGGCGAAGAAGCTGCGCGCGACGGACGACAAGGTCTGCATAGCGTTCGTGACCAACATGTCGGGCTACGCGATACGCGGCTACGACGTGGACGCCATGGGTTTCATGGTCAAGCCCGTGAACTATTTCGCGCTGTCCGTGCTCATGGACAAGGCCGTGCGCAAGTGCGACAGACTGCGCGGCAGTGAGATACTCGTGGGCGCGGAAGGCGACATGCGACGACTGACGCCCGACGACATCTATTATATAGAGGTCATGGATCACTTCCTGGTCTATCACACGCGTGCGGGCGACATACGCGTATACGGTCAGCTCGGCAAGGTGGCGAACGCGTTGCGGGATAAGGGCTTTTTCAGGTGCCACAAGGGCTTCGTGGTCAATCTGGCGTACGTCACGGGCATAAAGCGGGGGTACGCGGACGTCGGCGGTAACAAGGTGCCGCTCGACCGACAAGACGGCGGCCGTCAATCATTTCGACAACGCGGGCATCGAGGTCATGAGCGACAAGGAGAGCGCAAGCTCCTATCTTTCGAGGGCGGATTGGGAAGGCACGTGGCCCGACCTCGCGTCCAAGTACGAGGCGTACTCGGCGAGATATTTCCCCGTGTTCGGCAACAGCTTCGAGCGCACGTACAACGGTTACAAGGCCGACGCCTCCGAAGAGGTGATAAACGGGCTCCGGGCGGGCTGGTGGGAGAATTACGATCCCGCGAAGGATCCCAACAACAAGTACTATGAGAACGCGCCCATAACGACGGACACGCCCTTCCTGCTCGAGGACTTCGAGTACGCCGACACCTCGGCGGAGGACTATGCCGAGCGCATAGAGAAAAAGGCCACCGTCGTGCTGGACGACATGACCGAAGTGCCGTACTCCGACGACGAGACGTGGAACAGGTTCATCGCGCAGATGTCGCTGGACGAGATGTTGCAGCTCTATCAGGACGGCGGCTACATGACCATCGCGGTGGATAGCATCGGAAAGAGCGCGGGCGTCGACCTGGACGGTCCCGCGGGCGTATCCGATTACATGTCCCTTAAAAACAACTACTCCGTCTGCTGGCCGAGCGCCAACGTGATGGCCCAGACGTGGAATACCGACATCGCGCGCAAGATGGGTCAGGCGTTCGGCAACGAGGCGCTTACCGAGGGCTGCACGGGCATATACGCTCCCGCGTGCAACATCCACCGCAGTCCGTTCGGCGGGCGCAACGGCGAGTATTACAGCGAGGACGGCACGCTCGCGGGCAAGATATGCGGCGCGGAGGTGCGCGGCCTGCGTGAGTCGGGCATCGTCGTGTGGGTCAAGCATTTCGCGCTCAACAACCAGGAGACCCTGCGCGACGTGAACGGGCTTTGCACGTTCGCCAACGAGCAGAGCATCCGCGAGGTATACCTTCGTCCCTTCGAGCTTGCGGTCAAGGAAGGCAACGCCAACGGCTTCATGAACTCTTACAACCGCATCGGCTACGTCTGGACGGGCATGAACTCCTCGCTCCAGATGGACGTCGCTCGCGGCGAGTGGGGCTTCGAGGGCGCAATCATAACCGACTTCTTCATCGTGGGGAGCTGGGCGGACAACGGCTACATGGGCGTTCAGGCGGCGTTGAAGGCGGGGACGGATCTCCTCCTCACGGGCGACGGTTACGAAAAGGATAACCCGCCTTACCTCCAGCGTTCGGAGGCGGAAGCGGATAACTACACGCAGCAGGCGCTCCGTTCCATGGCCAAGCACATACTCTACGCTCAGGCGCAGGGCTCGCTCATGCAGATCGAGCTGGGCTACGGCTGGCGCATAGTGTGGTACGTGCTGGACGGCGTGGTCGTCGCGGGCATCATAGTGATGATAGTGTTCATCGTCCGCATAATGCGTAAAAAAGACAACTGAGGACCTGCTTGAAGTGAAAGCGACCGCGCCTTGAAAGGCGCGGCCGCTTTTGCGTCGGTCATATCATACGGCGGTGCGGATATAGGGCGACAGCGCACGCGCGTAAGCGGCGACGAGCGCGTCGAAGGGCGTCGCGCAGTTGGCGGGGCTGGGGCTGGGCAGGCAGACGCTGCGTTCGCCCGTGTATCTCTCATAGAGCTTGGCTGCGGTGCGGCCGGTGGTGAACACCGCGCGGATGTCCGCCGCCGAGGTCACCATGGTAAAGTCGTTGGGGCGCGCGTCTCGTATGCTGGCGTCCGACGCGCCCGTTATCCTGCACTCCGCGATGACGTCCCAGAGTGCGATGCCGTGCCGCAGCACCATGTCGCGCTTGGCCTCGTTCGTGGTCGGGAGCGGCTCGCCCAGCACCTCGGCCAGCACGCGCCAGAACCTGTTCTGCGGGTGGCCGTAATAGAACCCCGTCGCGCGCGACTTGGGCGAGGGGAAACTGCCCAGCATCAGCACGCGGCTGTGCGCGTCGTAAACGGGCGGCAGGGTATGTTTGAGCGTTTCGCTTTCCATGCGTATATCATACCGCGTTTTTGGCGCGCGGTCAAGCCTTCGCTCTCACTTCCGCGTCAAAACGATTGTGTGCGCGGCGGAAGTGTGGTATAATGCGGGTATGGAAGAGATGTACGTACGCACCGCCGCGTTGCTGGGCGAAGAGGCGGTGGAAAAACTGAAAAGGTCGTGCGTCGCCGTGTTCGGCGTGGGCGGCGTGGGCGGTCACGCGGCGGAGGCCCTTGCGCGTTGCGGCGTGGGGCATCTCACGCTGGTGGACGGGGACGTGTTCGTGCCGTCCAACCTCAACCGCCAGCTCTTTGCCGCTTCCTCCGTGCTGGGCATGCCCAAGGTGGACGCCGCGGCCGCACGTCTGCGCGACGTCGCGCCCGGCATAGACGTACTGCCCGTCCGCGAGGTGTTCTCTCCGAACTCGGACTTCGACGTGTCGGCTTACGACTACGTGCTGGACGCCATCGACACCGTGACCGCCAAGATAGAGCTGGTCGCGCGTTGCACCGCCGCGGGCGTGCCCGTCATCAGCAGCATGGGCGCGGGGAACAAGCTGGACCCCACCGCCTTCCGCGTCGCGGACATCTATTCCACGTCCGTCTGCCCGCTCGCGCGCGTCATGCGTCGGCTGTGCAAGGAGCGTAACATCCCCGCCCTCAAAGTGGTCTATTCCACCGAGCCGCCCGTCATCCGCTCGCGCGAACCCGCTTCCGTGTCGTTCGTGCCGTCGGTGTGTGGGTTGGTTATGGCCGGCGCCCTAATAAAAGATTTGGTCGATTTCGGCAAATGATTTTGCCGAAATCGACCGGCAATGGTGGTGGTGGGGGACGGCGCATAGCGGCAACTATGAGCGGCTACGTTCTCGCTCATGCGCCGTCCCCCTGTTTGGGACGGCGTATAGCGGCACTGTGAACGGCTACGCTCTCGCTCGTGTACGTGTTTTGTACACGTCGCTCGACTGTTGCCGCTCACAGCACCACTCTACGCCGTCCGCGTAAGTGGGACTAAAATAAAGATTAAACTAATTTTTTTACTTACATTTTTTGCTTACATTACTACTTTGCGCCGTCCGCGCGGGTGGGGGTGATTTAACCTGACTAAAAGCGTTCTCGGGGAGGGAACGCTTTTTTTCGTGCGGAGGGGTCGACAAAATACGAGTTCTAATCGGGGTGGGCGGGGAATATATATTCCGTAAAGGAGACCGACCATGAAGACAAAGATCATTAGACTTATTTGCGGCGTGGCGGCGGCGGTAGTGGCCATGGGCGCGCTCGCGTTCGCCTTTACGGGCTGCGGCGAAGACGAGGTGCCGGAGCGCACGTCGTACGTCATCGATGCGGAGCTGGACGTGGAGAACATGACGGTGACCGCGACCGAGAGCGTGCATTGGGTGAACACGAGCGACGGCGGCGTGACCGACGTGCGGTTCCATTTGTATCCCGCGGCGTTCCGTGAGGGCGCGGCGCATCCCGCGGTGGAGGAGCGGTACGTTTCCTCCGCGTACCCGCGCGGCGTGGACTACGGCGGGATATCCGTATCGGGAGTCACGGTCAACGGCGAGGTCTGCGATTGGTCGATAGGCGGCAGCGACGAGGACATACTCATCGTGAGCGTACCCGAGCTGATGCCGGGCGAGAGCGCGGACATTTTCCTGAACTTCGTGCTCGATCTGCCGCAGGTACGGCATCGTTTCGGGTATTACGACGGCATGGTCAATCTGGGCAATTGGTATCCCGTGGCGGCGGTGCGCGAGAACGGCGAGTGGCGGGAGGACCCGTACTGGTCGTCGGGCGATCCCTTTCTGACGGACGTAGCGGACTATGAAGTGTCCTTGACCGCGCCCACTGGCTGGATAGTGGCGGGGACGGGCAGCGTCACCACCGAGGTGAACGGCGATAGCACGACGACGTCCTTCCGCGCGTCCGACGTGCGCGATTTCGCGCTGTCCGCCTCGGATAAGTACACGTGTCTGGAGGGCAGTGCGGGCGACGTGACCGTGCGGTACTATCACGCGGGGGACACCGACGCGCAGGCGCGTCTTGACCTGGCGGTGAGCGCGGTGCAGACGTTCTCGGATATGTTCGGGGACTACGCTTACGACAGTCTGACCGTGGTGCGCACGCCCTTCGTGTTCGGCGGCATGGAGTACCCGCAGACGGTGTTCGTGTCCGACGAGCTGGACGGCGAGCTGCTCAACGACGCGGTCATCCACGAGATAGCGCACCAGTGGTGGTACGCGGCGGTGGGCAACGACCAGATCAACGACGCGTGGATGGACGAGGGGCTGGCGGAGTACTCCGCGACGCTGTTCTACGAGCGCACGCCCGACCTGGGCATAGACGCTTCCGACCGCATAGCGGACGCCATGCAGAGCTACGTGCTCTATTGCGAGCTGTACTCCGACCGCACGGGCGGCGACACGTCCATGGACCGCGGTCTGGGCGAGTACGCGTCCTCGGTGGACTATAATTTCCACGCCTACGTAAAAGGCGAGCTGTTCTTCGATTCGCTGCGGCACGCGGTGGGCGACGACGATTTCTTCGCCGCGCTGCGGTCGTATTACTCGTCCATGACGGGCGAGATAGCGACGCCCGAGGATCTTGTGTCCTGCTTCGAAGAGGCGAGCGGCATGGATCTGGGCAGCTACGTGGCCGGCTGGGTGGAAGGCACCGTGGGGCTGTACTGAAAAGGAGCGGCGCGTGCTTATATTATCCGCGCGTAAGCGCACCGTGGTCGCGGTCGCGATAGCCGTCGCACTGATGGCGGCGTTCGTCGCGGTCGTGAGCGCGTCCGCCGCGGAGCGTGCGTCCGTACCGCCCGGGCCGATAGTGGTCATAGACCCCGGTCACGGCGGCAGGGACGGCGGCGTGGTGTCGGCGGACGGCATAAAGGAGAGCGACGTCAATCTCGCGATATCGCGGGGACTGCGCGCGTACCTGACGGACGCGGGCTATACCGTGGTGATGACGCGGGACAGCGACGTGGATCTGGCGGAAGGCACGAGCGACGGTTACAAGCGCGCGGATATGCTCGCGCGGCGGCGCATCATCGAGGACGCCCGACCCGATCTCGTGATCAGCATACACCAGAACTCATACGGCTCGCCGGGCGTGCGGGGCGCGCAGGTGTTCTATGCGCCCGGCTCGGAGGAGGGCAAGGCGTACGCCGACCGCGTGCAGTCCGTGCTGTCCGCCTCGCTGGGGACGGACCGCGTCGCCAAGGAGGGCGACTATTACATCCTGCAATGCACGTCCTATCCGTCCCTGCTCGTGGAGTGCGGGTTCCTGACCGACCCGACCGAGGCGGCGCTCCTCGCGACCGACGAGTATCGGATGCGCGTGGCTTACGTGCTGTCGGTGGCGGTGCGCGAGCTGATGGACGCTCCCGTGTGACGCGGGTAAAAAAATACATGTATGGTCACAGCGCCCGCGCGGCAAGCCGCGCGGGCGCTGTTTGCGTAAAAGTGCGTCAAGACCCGTAACATTTGTTTGCCATTGCTCCCGAATGTGTGCTATAATTCCAGCGTATGGAACGAAAAGGAAGCATAGGGATCGTGGGACTGGGTCTGATAGGCGGCTCCATAGCCATCGCGCTGCGCGGCAAGCGCCGCGTGGTCGGCACCAGCCGCGACCCCGAAACGGTGGAATACGCGCTCTCGCACGGCATGATAGACGAGGCGGCGAAGAGTTACGAGGACTTCCGCTCCTGCGACGCCGTCATCGTATGCACGCCGCTGTCCGTGGTGGAGCGTACGGTGCGCGAGCTATACGCCGTGCTGGGCGAGGACGTCGTGATATCGGACGTGGGCAGCGTGAAGGGCATGCTCAGCGGCTTGCCCGGGCGCATAGTGGGCGGTCATCCCATGGCGGGAACGGAGCAGTCGGGCGTGCGCGCCGCAAAGGAGCGGCTGCTCGAGAACGCCTATTACATCCTCGTGGACTACGGCGGGCGGCATGACGACCTCGAACTGATGCGTTCGGTCGCCGAGGACTGCGGCGCTCTCCCCGTGACGATGACGGCGGACGAGCATGACAAGCTGGTCGCCAAGATATCCCACCTCGAACACATGGCGGCGTACGCGCTGGTCAACTCCGCGATGACGGGGGACGAGCGCATCGTGGGCAGCGGGTTCATGGACACCACGCGCATAGCGTCCAGCTCGCCCGAGTTCTGGAACACCGTCGCGCACCTCAACCGCGACAACGTGCTCGCCGAAACGGACAGATACATCGCGACGCTGACGTACTTGCGCGACATGATAGCGCGGGGAGAGGACATAACGCCCTTCCTCGCCGAGGCCAAGGCCAAGCGCGACAAGCTGACTTATCGCAAGCGGTACATGACGTCCTACGTCCTGTACGTGGACGTGCCCGACCGCGTCGGCTCCATTGTCGGAGTGCTCGCGCGGCTGGCGGACGCGGGCGTGAGCGTGGGCAACCTCACGGTCATGGACTCGCGCGAAGGCGCGGGCGGCGCTCTGCGACTGGAGCTCAGGGACGAAGAAACTTACAAAAAAGCTAAGGAGATATTGCACAAATGAGATTGCTTACTGCAGGAGAATCACACGGCAAGACGCTCGTGGGGATAATAGAAGGTATGCCGGCGGGAGTCCCGCTGGACGAAGACGCCATCAACGCCGACCTTTCGCGTCGTCAGCAGGGCTACGGCCGCGGCGACCGCATGAAGAAGATCGAGACCGACCGCATCGAGGTGCTCAGCGGCGTCATCAACGGCAAGACCATCGCCAGCCCTCTGGCGTTCGTCGTGCCCAACAAGGACTACCCCAATTGGGAAAAATACATGTCGCCCTTCGGCGGCGACATCTCCGAAAAGGCGTTGTCCGCCGTGCGTCCCGGCCACGCCGATCTTTCGGGCGTTATCAAGTACGGCTTCGGCACCAACGCCCGTCCCGTGCTCGAACGCGCCAGCGCGCGTGAGACCACCATGCGCGTGGCCGCCGGTTCCATCGCCAAACAGGTGCTCGCCCAGATAGGCATAACCGTGACGGGCGAAGTGCTGTCCATAGGCGGCAAGGTGGACGAGGCGGAGCGCCGCGCGCTCATCGACGAGGTGCGCCGCGCGGGCGACACCGTGGGCGGCCGCGCGCGCGTGACCGTCAAGGGCATGCCCGTGGGCGTGGGCAGCTACGTGCAGTACGACCGTAAGCTGGACGCTCTGCTCGCCATGCACCTCATGAGCATACAGTCCGTCAAGGCCGTGGGCGTGGGACTGGGCGAGAAGCTGGGCGACATGCGCGGCAGCGAGGCTCACGACGAGATATATCCCGACGGCCGCAAGACCAACCGCGCGGGCGGTATCGAGGGCGGCATGTCCAACGGCGAGGACATCGTGCTGACCGTGACGTTCAAGCCCATACCCACGCTCGCGGTGGGGCTCAACACCATCGACCTCAAGACGGGCGAGTCGACGCGCGCGGCTTACGAGCGCAGCGACGTCTGCCCCGTGGACGCGGCGACGGTCGTGGCGGAGTGCGTGACCGCGTTCGCCATACTTTGCGCCGTCATGGATACCTTCGGCGGCGACACGCTGGACGAGCTCAAAGCGAGAGTGGACGCCAGGAGAAAGCTGTATGCGCGCGGCTGAGGCCGTGGACATGACCGCCGTCCGCGAGGCGCTCACCGCCGCGGACGCGTACGTCGTGACCGACTCCAACGTGTTCTCGCTGTACGGCGAGCTGTTCGCGGGCACGCGGCACACCGTTCTGCCCGCGGGCGAGGAGCATAAAGATCTGGACTCCGTCGCCCGCATCATATCCGACATGATAGAGGCGGGATGCGACCGCCGATCCGTCGTCGTGGCGGTGGGCGGGGGCGTGACGGGCGACACGGCGGGTTTTGCCGCCGCCTGCTTCATGCGCGGAGTGCGCTGGATAAACGTCCCCACGACGCTGCTCGCCATGGTGGACAGCGGCGTGGGCGGCAAGACGGGCGTGGACGTGGGCGGCTACAAGAACGTCGCGGGCGCGTTCCACATGCCCGATCGCGTGCTGGAATGTTCCGACTTCCTGCGCACGCTCCCCGAGCGCGAATGGCTGTGCGGTTGCGGCGAGATGATAAAGCACGCCCTGCTCAGCGAGGACATACGCCGCGCGACTTTCCCCGTGCTGGACGAACTGCTCGCGCGCGACGAAGAACTGACCGCGCGCCTCGTACGCATGAACGTGGCGTATAAGGAATCGGTGGTCGCGGCGGACTTCAAGGAAGGCGGGCTGCGCAAGCGGCTCAACGTGGGGCATACCGTGGGACACGCGGTGGAGAACCTGGACGGGTTCCGCCTGTCGCACGGCGAGTACGTCGCGCTGGGCATAGTCGCCGAGATGACCATGCTGCGCGAGCGCGTCCCCGCGGACTATTACGCGGAAGCGGTGGCGGCGGCGCGCAAGGTCTGCCGACATCCCTTCCCGGCGGTGAGCGCGGCGGAGATAACGCACGCGGCGCGCGCGGACAAGAAGAACGCGGGCGGGAACATCGTCGTGATGCTGCCCGTGGGCGGCGGCGAAGTGGAGGAGGTATCCCTCACGCCCGCCGAGTTCGAGGAGAGACTGACAAAGTGTATATCCGACCTCTGAAACATTTCGATCGGACGTGCTTCACCGCGCCCGACAAGAGCATAACGCACCGCGCGGTGATGTTCAACGCGTTCGCGCGGGGCAGCGCCACCGTGACCGACGCGCTCCTGGGGGGCGACTGCCGCTCCACCATAGCGTGCATGCGCGCGCTGGGCGCGAAGATAGACGTGGATGGCAGCACGGTGCGCGTAACGGGCGCGCCCGTGTTCCGCGACGCCCTTCTGGACGCGGGCAACTCAGGCACGACCACGCGGCTTCTGATGGGACTGCTCGCGGGCATGAACGTCACCGCCACTATAGACGGGGACGACAGCCTGCGCACTCGCCCCATGCTGCGCGTGGCGGAGCCGCTCGCGCTCATGGGCGCGGACGTGACGACCACGGACGGCAAGGTCCCCGTGACCGTTCGTCCCGCGCGTCTGCACGGCGCGGACATAACGCTCAAAGTGGCGAGCGCGCAGGTCAAGAGTGCGGTACTGCTCGCGGGGCTGCACGCCGAGGGCGTCACGCGCGTGACGGAGCCTCTGCTCTCGCGCGATCACACCGAACTCATGCTGCGCGCGATGGGCGCGGACATACGCAGGAACGGACTGACAACCGAGATACGCCCGGGCGACATCACCGCCTGCGACGTGCGCGTCCCGGGCGACATTTCCTCCGCGGCGTACCTTCTGGGCGCGGCGGCGGTCGTCAAGGGCGGCAGAGTGACGGTCAGGCGGGTGGGGGTCAATCCCACGCGCACGGGTCTGCTCACTGCGCTGGGGCGCATGGGCGCGGACATAGAGCTTTCTAACAGGGAGGAGGGCGCGGAGCCGAGCGCGGACATCACGCTTACGCAGCGCGCGCTCCGTCCGCTGACGATAACGGCGGAGGACGTGCCTTCGCTCATAGACGAACTGCCGCTGCTGGCGGCGGTGGCGTGCTTTGCCGAGGGTCGCTCGGTCATAAGCGGCGCGGAGGAGCTGCGCGTCAAGGAATCCGACCGCATAGCTACGACCACCGAGGCGTTGCGCGCGCTGGGCGCGGACATCACGCCCACGCCGGACGGCATGATCGTAAACGGCACGGGCGGCCTGAAAGGCTGCGGAAAGGTATACGCGCACGGCGATCACCGCATAGCGATGAGCGCGGCGGTCGCGGCGGCGGGCAGCGAGCTGGGCTGTGAGATCGAGGGCGCGGAGACCGCCGCCATAAGCTACCCCGGTTTCTGGGAGGTATTATGCTGAGGTTCTGCGTTCTGGGCAGCGACATTTCCTACACGCTCTCGCCCCGTCTGCACGCGGCGGTGTTCCGCGAGCTGGGCGTGCGCGCGACGTACACGGTGGAGGACATCCCGCCCGAGCGTCTGGACGCGGAGATCCCCCGCCTGCGCTTTACTTACGACGGGTTCAACGTAACCAAGCCGCACAAGGCGGCGATATTGCCCTATCTGGACGCCAAGCGTTGCCGCGTGAACGCGGTGAACACGGTCGTTCGGGACAAAAAGGGCGGCTGGACGGGGTATAACACGGATATCATCGGTTTCGCGGGCGACCTCAAAGCGCTCGCGGGCGACGTTCGCGGAATGCTCACTCTGCTCGTCGGAGCGGGCGGCGCGGCGGCGGCAGTCGCGGAGGCGCTGGACGCGGCGGGCGCGGATCTGTATATCTACAACCGCACTCCCGCCAAAGCGGAGGCGCTGGCGCGCGAGTACCGCGCCAAGTTCGCGCCCGATCTTCGGGGCATCGCTCCGCGGCTCATCGTCAACGCCGCGAGCGTGGGCAACGTCAGTCCGCTGCCCGAAACGGCGGACCTTTCCGAACTGCGGTACGCGTACGATCTGGTGTACTCGCCGCCCCGCTCGGCGTTCCTGCGCGAGTGCGAGCTGGCGGGCGCGCGCACGCGCAACGGCCTGGGGATGCTCATACGCCAGGCCATAGCGGCGGACGGATTTTTCCTGGACAGGGATATGGATACCGAGCGGCTCGCGGAGCTGCTCGCGCATGAGATCAAGGAGGAGCAATGAAGATACTCGTCATGAACGGACCCAATCTGGGCATGCTCGGCTCGCGCGAGAAGAACGTCTACGGCGAAGCCACGCTGGAAGAGATGAACGCGGACATAGCGGCGTTCGCCGAGAAAGAGGGCATGGAAACGGTGTTCTTCCAATCCGACTCGGAAGGCGCGCTGTGCGAAGCGATACACGGCGTCCGCACGCGTTTCGGCGCGGACGGCATCGTGCTCAACGCGGGCGCTTACACGCACTATTCCCACGCGATCGGGGACGCGCTCGCCTGCGTGACCGTACCCAAAGTGGAGGTGCACATCTCCAACGTCCACGCGCGCGAAGAGTTCCGTCACACCACCGTGCTCGCACGCAACTGCAACGGCGTTATATGCGGTTTCGGCGCGGACAGCTATAAGCTGGCCTGCCTGGCGATAAAGCACATACTCGGGGGCAAGGCGTGAACGTCGCGCTCATAGGAATGCCGGGGACGATGAAGACCACCGTCGGCAAGGCGCTCGCGCGGCTGACGGGGCTGACGTTCACGGACAGCGACGACGAGTTCGAGCGCGAAGAGGGCAGGACCGTCGCGGACACGTTCGCGTCGCGCGGGGAAGAGTATTTCCGCGCGCGGGAAACGGAGATAATAAAACGGCTGGCTTCGCGCGACGGGCTGATCATATCCTGCGGGGGCGGCGTGCCTATGCGGGAGGAGAACGTCAAGGCGCTTTCCGCACGCTGCGTCGTGGTGCTGCTCACCGCCACGCCCGAAAAGATATTCGAGCGCACGGGCGGTCGGGCGGACAGGCCGCTGCTCGCGGGCGGGGGCGTGGAGCGCGTGCGCGAGCTGTGGGAGAAGCGTCGGGACGCTTACGAGCGCGCGGCGCGGCTCACGCTGGACACCACGTCGCTGTCGCCCGAGGCCGCGGCGGAAAAGATAATCGGTATGACGGGCCTGAAATAAAAGCGCGCCGGGACACAGAGAAAAACATTGAGAGGACAGGATAATGGATAAGAAGACCATGCAGTCGGCTATAGACGCCATAAGAGTGCTTTCGGCGGAGACCGTCGAGAAGGCAAAGAGCGGGCATCCGGGCACGCCGTTGGGCGCGGCTCCCGTCGCGGCGACGCTGTTCGGGGAATACCTCAAACACGACCCCGTCGACCCTGCGTATTTCGACCGCGACAGGTTCGTGTTGTCCGCGGGACACGCGTCCGCCATGCTGTACACGGCGTTGCATCTTTCGGGCTACGACGTCACGAAAGAGGACCTCGCCAATTTCAGGCAGCTCCGCAGCAGACTGCCCGGGCATCCCGAATACGGCGTGACGCCCGGCGTGGAGACCTCCACGGGTCCGCTCGGCCAGGGCATAGCCAACGCGGTGGGCTTCGCGCTCGCGGAGAAGATACTCGCCGCGACGTTCAACAAGCCCGATTGCGCGCTCGTCGATCACTACACCTACGCGTTCTGCGGGGACGGCTGTCTCATGGAAGGCATATCGTATGAGGCGGCGGCGCTCGCGGGCGTGTGGAAGCTGGGCAAGCTCATAGTGATATACGACAAGAACGACATCACGATAGAGGGCGATCTGTCCGTCGCCAGCCGCGAGGACGTGGGCGCGCGTTTCGCCGCGCAGGGCTGGCAGGTGATAGAGGTGGCGGACGGCGAGGACACGGACGCCGTGGGCGCGGCCGTAACGGTGGCCAAGTCCGACCGCGAACGCCCTTCCGTCATCATAGTTCGCACGATGATAGGCCGCGGCTCGTCCAAGGCGGGCAGCGCGTCCTGCCACGGCTCGCCGCTGGGCGAGGAGTGCCTGGCGGGGCTCAAAGCCTCGCTGGGGTGGAAGGAAGCGCCCTTCACCGCGCCCAAGGAAACGGCCGCATTCACCGCCGAGGTGCGCGAGCGCGGCGCGAAAGCGCACGCCGAGTGGCTTAAGACCTGCCGCGCGTACAAGGCCAAGTACCCCGAGGAGTACAAGGAATTCACGTCGCGCATAAAGGGCAAGCTGCCCGACCTGGCGGATGACGAGGAGTTCTGGAAGAACGCGCCCGCGGGCGACGACGCCACGCGCAACCACTCGGGCAAGATATTGAACTACATCGCGGGCAGGGTGAGCGCGCTCATAGGCGGCTCCGCCGACCTCGGCCCGTCCAACATGACCGTGATGAAGGAGCGCGAGTATTACTCCGCGAGCACGCCCACGGGTGCGAACATACACTTCGGCGTGCGCGAGGCGGCCATGGCGGCGATATGCAACGGCCTGCGCCTGCACGGCGGGTTCATACCTTACTGCTCCACCTTCTTCGTGTTCTCCGATTACATGAAAGGCTCCATGCGCATGACGGCGCTCATGGACCTGCCCGTGCTCTACATCCTCTCGCACGACTCCATCGGCGTGGGCGAGGACGGGGCTACGCATCAGCCCGTCGAGCAGCTCACCATGCTGCGCACGCTGCCCAACATCCGCGTGTGGCGGCCGTGCGACGGCATCGAAACGGCGGCGGCGTACGCCTTCCACTTCGAGGGCAAGCACCCCACGGCTATAGTGACCAGCCGTCAGAAGCTGGTGTCGCCCGGCTGCACGGACGGCAAGCGCGCGCTCGCGGGCGGCTACGTGCTCAGCGAGGGCGACAAGGAAGTCCCCGACGTGCTGCTCATGGGCTCGGGCAGCGAGGTGTCATTGCTCATGGGCGCGCAGAAACTGCTCGCCGAACGCGGCGTGTCCGCGCGCGTGGTGTCCATGCCCTGCATGGAGGAGTTCGACGCGCAGAAGGAATCTTATAAGGAATCCGTACTGCCTTCCGCCGTGCGTGCGCGCGTGGCGGTGGAGGCGGGCTCTTCCGCCTGCTGGTGGAAGTACATCGGGCTGGAGGGCGTGACCGTCTGCAAGGACGACTTCGGCGAGTCCGCGCCCGCGGCCAAGCTGTTCGAGATAAACCGTTTCACGGCGGAGGACGTCGCACAGGCGGCGCTGCGCTCCGTCAAAAAGGCGGCAAAGAGATGAGCACGCCCTTCTACGCCATGCTCTCCCGCCTGCGGTACATCACCCGCTGGGGACTGATGCGCAACACGCGCCCCGAGAACGTCATGGAGCACACCGCCGTCGTCGCCATGTTCGCGCACGCGCTCGCCGTGCTGCACAACGAGCGGGGCGGGAACGTATCGCCCGACCGCGTGGGCATGATGGCGCTCTTCCACGAAACGGGGGAGGTCATCACGGGCGACATGCCCACGCCCGTCAAGTACTTCAACCCCGACATCACGTCGGCGTACAAGGCGATAGAAAAGGACAGCGAGTCCCGCCTCGTCGGCACGCTCCCGCCCGAGCTGGCGGGGGAAGTGGGCGACCTCGTGAGCGGCGGCACGGAAACGGAACGCCGCCTGGTCAAATACGCCGACACTCTCGCCGCGTACGTCAAGTGCGTGGAGGAGCTGGCCCAGGGCAACCGCGAGTTCGCGGACGCCGAGCGCTCCACGCTGGAAAAACTGCGCTCCTACCGCAGCCCCGAAGTGGATTACTTCCTCGGCGAGATAGTCCCCGCGTTCGGAAGATCGCTGGACGAACTCATGAAATGACCGCGCGCCGCGCGGCAGTCGGACGGGCGACCCGAACGGGTCGCCCGTCTTTCGTCGTCACGAACGCGCGTTTTTTCTCTCCGCGACTTATATCGTGACGAAAAAAAACGCGGCGCTGAGCGTGACGAAAATGTGATAAAATTTTCACAAAAAACGTATGTTCGATTTTTTTATGTGGACAGACTGTTGTCCACAATCGCGTGGTATACTAAGGGCGTAAAAGGAAAGAGGAGCATACGATCATGATAACAGAGCATTACACCACCGAAGAGATAGTAAAGATGTGCAGATCCACCGAGCTGAAGATACTGCCCATAGTGACGGAGCGCAAGGCGTGCGCGCTGCCCTCCGAATACATGCTCTACGGCGCGCCCGTCGACAGATACTCCGAAGCGCTGGCGGCACTCCGTGACGTGTGCGACGAGATATCCCGCCGCAAGCGCAGGGGACTGGTCATGCCGCGCGTCATCGTGTCCGTGGACAACGTGGACGCGTTGCTGCTCCGCAGTCCCGACGGCGAGATCGCGGGCTTGCTGGACATCATCGACAGCCGCGGGCGCGACTGCGGCGTGGAGCTGGTCGCGTGACACGCCGCGCGCAGTTGTAACAATTTCGTTACAAAGAGTTTACAAAAAGTTTACAAGCATTCGATTGCATTTTTCTTCGCGCGTCTGCTATACTTTATCCGAAAGGGGCAGAGGAGAGAAGAACATGGCAAGATCGTTGAAACGGATATCCGTCGCGGTATCGGTCGCGGTGCTTTGCGTGGCCGTCGCGTGGGCGGCGGGCGCGCTTTCGGCGCAAGGACGGGACGCTTACTCCGCGGAAGCGTCCGCCGCATCGGGCGCGGGCAGTGAGACTTACACCGTCACCATAGACGCGCCCTGGGCGGAGATGACTTTCGAGCGTCCGGCGGGCGAAGAGTTCGCGTTCACGCTCACCCCCGCGGAGGGAACGGTCGTGACGAGCGTCACCGTGGACGGCGGCGAGCTGACGCCCGAAAACGGCGTATACGTCCTCACCGTCACCTCGGACGTGACCGTGGTCGTGACGGGCGACGCGTCCTCGGGCCGCGAGCCGACCTCCGCCGAACTTCCCATATGGGCGGCGGTGCTCATCATCGTGCTCGGACTGGTCATCATGGTCGGTACCGTGCTCATGGTGATATTCTATAAAAAAAAGGGACGCGACGCGTGACGCGCGCATGAAAACGAGCGCCGTCGGCGCGGCGCGTACGGAAACGACCGGGCATGTGCTCGGTCTTTTTCTCTGTCCGAGATTAGCACTTCCGCGAAATGACTGCTAATTTGCTTGACTTTTTTGCTCGGAATTGGTATTGTATATAGGCAAAAAGGATATAGGTAAGTATGGCAGACGAAAAAAAGAGAGATTATTACGAGGTCCTGGGCGTACCCAAAACGGCGGACGACGCGACGCTGAAAAAGGCGTACCGCGACCTCGCGAAGAAATATCACCCCGACCTTCACCCGGGGGACAAGGAAGCCGAGGCGAAGTTCAAGGAAGCCAGCGAGGCTTACAGCGTGCTGAGCGACCCGCAGAAGCGCAAGCAGTACGACACGTTCGGGCATGACGCGCCCGGCGGCGGGGGCGGCGGTGCCGGGTTCGGCGGCTTCAACTTCGATTCGAGCAATTTCAGCGGCGATTTTTCGGACATATTCGGTGACCTATTCGGCGGGATGTTCGGGGGCGGACGCACGCGCGCCCGCAGCGGCCCCGCTCGCGGCGCGGACGTCGATTACGTCATCCGCATCGACTTCAACGAAGCGGTGTTCGGCTGCGAGAAGGAGATCGAGCTGTCTTCCAAGACGGAGTGCAAGACGTGTAACGGCACGGGCGCCAAGCCCGGCACGTCCCCCGTCACGTGCGGCAGGTGCAACGGCACGGGTCAGATCGTGCATACGCAGCAGTCCGTGCTGGGCATCATCCGCAACGTGGCGCCCTGCCCCGATTGCAAGGGCACGGGCAAGATAATACGCGAGAAATGCCGCGACTGCGGCGGCACGGGCTACACCACCACGCGCAAACGCCTCAAAGTCAAGATACCCGCGGGCATCGACAACGGTCAGGGCATCAGAGTGCGCGGGGAAGGCGAGCCGGGCACGGCGGGCGGACCGCGCGGCGACCTCATCGTGGAAGTGGTCGTGCGTCCTCACCCCGATTTCCGCAGAGAGGGCAAGGACATATATTCCTCCGTCAAGGTGCCTTACGCCACCATGGTGCTCGGCGGCGACATCAGCGTTAACACCGTGGACGGCGAAGTGTCGTACAAAGTGTCGCCCGGCACGCAGTCGGGCACGCGCGTTCGCATACGCGGCAAGGGCGTACCCGAGTCGGGCTACGGCTACACGCAGTCGCGCGGCGACCATTACGCGACGCTGGAAGTGGACGTTCCCACGTCGCTCACGAACGAGCAGAAGGACGCCTTGCGCATCTATCAGGACGCTTTGGGAGAAAAACGCAAAAAGAAGGGCCTGTTCGGCAAGTGAGATCTTACCGAAGGCGAACGCAGGCGCCCGACTTCCGCCGAGAAGTCGGGCGCCTGCCGAAATATTGGGGACGCGCGTTGCAGTTTATGACGCAAAAACGACAGAATATACCGTATGCGTGACAAATGTCAAAAAAAAGAGGATAATGACAGGTAACAAGATACGGAGGTAGGTGATGGATGATACATATTGCGGTGGTGGATGACGACGCGGAGGAACGCGCTCGCGTCCGCGAGTACCTGGACGGCATGACCGCCCGTTCGGGTACAAAGTTTTCAGTGCGCGAATTCGCGGACGGCAGCAGCTTTCTCGGAACGTACGTACCCGAGTACGACATCGTGCTCATGGACATAGAGATGCCCGGCATGAACGGGCTGGAAGTGGCGAAGAAACTGCGGAGCATGGACAATACCGTGGTGATAATGTTCGTCACGCGCATGGCCAAGCTCGCCGTCAAGGGTTATGAAGTGGATGCGCTCGACTTCATCGTCAAGCCCGTGGACAGGTACGCTTTCATGCTCAAGATGTCGCGCGCTCTTTCGCGCGTGACGGACGGCAGCGACAAACTTTTCATAAGAGTGGACGGCGACGTGGTGAGCATACGCATAAACACGCTCAGGTACGCCGAGACGGACGGGCATTACGTCGTGTATCACACGTCGGACGGTGCGTACAGGGAATACACGTCGCTGAAAAGCGTGGAGCAACGCGTGGGGGCGGGCTTCGCGCGGTGCAACAGTTGCTATCTTGTCAATCTGCGCTTCGTCACGGGCGTGCGCAAGAACAAGGTGGTCGTAGGCGGGGACGAGCTGCCCATAAGCAGACCCAAAAAACACTCGTTCATGGATGCTCTCACCGCTTTCGTGGGCGGAGGGAATTAGATAATGGGAAACATGGGGAACGTCTACTTCGTGCTGGAAGTTTTGGTGGCCGAGGTGGTGTTCATATATTCTTATCCGAAACGCAGCAAATTCCCGCTCAGATGCGTGCTGACCGCGCTGTGTCTGCTTGCGGTGGCGTATTTCGTACCCATACCGTCGCTGGGCGATCTTCAGATGCTCGTCATGGCGATGCGTTACATAGTGCTGTGGGGGATGACCGTCGTGGGCATGGCGGTGTGTTTCTCCGCGTCCGTGCCCGCCGTGCTGTCGGCGTGCGCCGCGGGTTACGCGCTCCAGCATTTTTCCTACAAACTGACGGGCATACTCCGCCTGACGGGTATGTTCGACGGGCTTGCGCCCGTGTTCATAACGCGCGGCTTTGCGCGCGAGCTGATCGTGTTCCCTTTCACGTACGTGGCGGCGTTCTTTACGTTCGGCAGGCTGGCGGCCAAGACGCATTACTACAAGAACACGGACATGCGTTTCATCGCGCTCTCGCTGGCGACCATAGCCGTCTGTATAGTGCTCAACCGTTTCGCGCGCGGCTCGGGGGACGTACTGTCCACCGTCGGCACGTCGCTCTACGCCATGACCTGCACGCTGTTCGCGCTCATAGTGCAGTATTCTCTGCGGCGATCGTGCGAGGTGAGCGAGGAGAACGCCGTCGTGCAGAAGATATTGCAGGAGAAGGAAAAGCAATACGAGCAGAGCCTGTCCAACGTGGAGATGATAAACATCAAGTGCCACGATCTGAAATACGCCATTTCGGGGCTGGACGGCCGCCTGCCAAAGGAGGAGATAGCGTCCGTCACCGCGCTCATAGACGATTACGAGCAGTCCCTCAAAACGGGTTGCGACGCGCTGGACGTGGTCATGGGCGAAACGCTGCCCAAGTGCCGCGCGCTGGGCATAGAACTGACGTTCATGGGCGACGCGTCCCGACTGTCCGCCATGGCGCCCGCCGACATCTATTCGCTGTTCGGCAACGTGCTGGACAACTCCGTCGAGGCGGTCAGAAAGCTGACCGAGCCGGGCATGAAGAGCATAGGCATGACCATAGAGAACCGCGAGGGGCTGGTGTTCGTTAGCATATACAACTATTACGAGGGCGACCTGGACATCGTGGAAGGGCTGCCGCTCAGCACCAAGACGACGGACAGGGCATACCACGGCTATGGTCTGAAGAGCGTGCGCATGGTCGCGCGCAAGTACGGCGGCGACGTCACCGTTTCGGCGGACGGCGGCATATTCAATCTGAGCATAAGGCTCCGGCTCTGACGGAGCGCGGCAAAAGCCCGCGGGACATCGTTCCGCGGGCTTTTCTCATGCTTTCAAGGGTCGCGGGAGCAGGATATACCCGTAAAAAGACAGATTATACTTAATTCCACTCAGGCGTCGGAAGGGGTGTTATACTGCGTTTACGGTGGCTGATGACCGCCGGACTTGCGCAAAAGGAGGATTACCAGGGGAAAAAAGATGAACGGCAGGTGAATGGGTAAGCGCGCGAGCGCGACTGCGCGGGCATGTCCCGCGCCGATAACTTCATTAAATAACAGGAGATCATCCAATGCAAAGATTTTCCACACTGTTCAGAGGACTGTTCTGTGTTTTCATGTTCCTTCTGATAGTGGCCATACTCGCGTCCTGGATACTCGAGACCAACCGCACGATGGTGGACGACACGCTGAACACTCAGAGCGTCGTGCTGGTCACCGAGGAGGACGACGGAACGTTGTTCACGGCTTTCACGCCGGACGAAGAATTCCTTACCGCGGACGGTAAGCTCGATCTGCAGAAGGACATCGACATACATCACGACCTCAGCGTCAGGATCCAGGAAGAGGGCAGCGTACTGCTCAAGAACAACGGCGCGCTCCCGCTCCTGACCGGCAGCGCTCAGGCGTCCTCGCTCAACGTCAGCGTGCTCGGCCGCAGAGGCTACGACACCACCGGCGTGGCGGACGCTCTGACCGAGGCGGGCGTGAACGTCAACCCCGCGCTGGCCACGCCTTACTCGGAGTGGTCGAGAGCCAACAGGCTGATGTCCCCCGGCTGGGCGAGCAACAAGTCCTATGACTTCAAGTACGATCCTCTCGAGATGCCCGTTTCCAACCTGGGCGCGTCCGACCTCGGAACTTACGACGACGTGGCCGTCGTCGTTCTGGGCAGATCGAACGGCGAGGGCGCTGACTACAAGCCGGGCGGCGAAGGTTCGGACGAAGAGGGCAACATCACGGGCGGCGTGGTCACGGGAGTGGGCGCGCGCAACGCGCTGGCGCTCTCTCAGAACGAGCGTGACTTAATCGAGTTCGCCAAGGAGCACGCCGAAAAGGTGGTCGTGCTCATCAACACCGTTTCCGCCATGGAGCTCCACGAGCTTAAGACGGACGAAGGCATCGATGCGATGATGTACATAGGTCTGCCCTCCACGTACGGCGCGGAAGCCGTCGCCAACCTGCTCCTCGGCAAGGCCAATCCTTCGGGCGGACTGTACGACACCTACGCGGCCGACACCGCGGCCAATCCCGCGATGATGAACTTCGGCCACTACGAGCTGACCAACGCGGACGAGATCGAGCGCGCCGACACCTCCAGCGTGGGCACGCGCGGTACCGACCCCGGCTTCACGCACTACGTCATCGAGGCGGAGAGCATCTACGCCGGCTCGTACTACTACGAGACCCGTTACTACGACGCGGTCGTCAACAAGAGCTCGGGCGCGGGCACGGAGAGCGTGGGCGCCAGCTACATCGACGTGGCCGACAGCAACTCGCAGTGGGACTACGCCAACAACGTCACGTTCCCCTTCGGTTACGGTCTCAGCTACTCGGGCTTCACTTACTCCATGAGCGACGTGACCCTCGATCGTCGCGGCGGCCATGCGGTGTACGCCAAGTTCTCGGTGACCGTCACCAACTCGAGCGGCCCCGCGGGCAAGACCCCCGTACAGATCTACGCTCAGTCGCCTTACACCGAGTACGACAAGCAGAACCTCGTCGAAAAGAGCGCGGTGCAGCTGCTGACGTTCGAAAAGACGGGCTTGCTCCAGCCGGGCGCTTCCGAGACCATCGATTTCGAAGTGGATCTCCAGGAGCTCGCCAGCTACGACGCCAACAACGCAGAAACGTACATCATGGAAGAGGGCACCTATTGGCTCGCCGTGGGCAACGGCGCGCATGACGCCCTCAACAACATCCTTGCCGGCCAGGGTTACGACACGGGCGACGGCATGGACGCGAACGGCAACGCCGCTCTCGCCAAGTCTTACGAATACACGTCCGCGACGGACAACGCGGTGGACGACTTCACCTTCGCTCAGTCCAAGGCCGGCGCGGAGATAACCAATCAGCTGGACTACGCCGATTGGAACGACTACGAGGCGGGCAAAGTGACGTACCTCTCCCGTAAGGATTGGGACGGCACCTGGCCTCGCACTTACACCGACATGGAAGCGCCCGATCTCATGGTGCAGCATTACAGCGGCAACATCATCGACTATAAGAAACCGGGCAGCTCCGATGCCGACGGCTCCGAAGTCGTGTTCGGCAAGAAGAGCGAGCAGGGTCTCAAATTCGCGCACATGAAGGGTGCCGAGTTCGACGATCCCCGCTGGAAGGAGCTGATCGACCAGATCACGATGGAAGAGGCCATCCTCTTCGCCATCGAGTCGGGCCGCGGCTTCGCAGCCATCGATTCCATCAACTATCCCGAGGGCAGATACGCCGAGAACGGTCCCGGCACGCCCGTGTGGTACGACGACGCCTCCACCGAGCCTCAGGCTCCCTGGAAGGTCGCCGCTCCCGAGGGCAGATACTCCCTCGGTTCCTTCCCGACCTACGCCGTGATCGCCTGCACGTTCAGCCGTGAGCTGGCGTACGAGTACGGCAGAGTGCTGGGCAACGACGCCATCTTCGGCGAGAAGCCCATGCTGTGGCTGCCCGGCGCCAACCTGCACCGTACCGCTTACGCGGGCCGCAGCGAGCAGTACTTCTCCGAGAACCCCGTCCTGACGGGTATCATCACCATGGAAGCCGCTTACGGCGCATGGCAGAAGGGCGCGATAGTCACCGCAAAGCACTTCGCGTTCAACGATCAGGAAATGCACCGCTCGGGCGTCGGCACGTTCCAGACCGAGCAGCGCGCGCGTGAGATGGAGCTTCGCGGCTTCCAGATCGCGTTCGAGGCAAACAAGTACAACGAGCCCGTGGAAGGCGAGCGCGCATTCGAAGGAATGCAGGGCGTCATGACCTCCTTCAGCAAGCTGGGCGGCATCGAGTGCACGGTCAACGAAGGCCTGCTCAGAGGCGTGCTCAAGGGCGAGTGGGGATACCACGGCTACATCGTGTCCGACCTTAAGGACGACCTCGACCTCATGCCTCAGGCATTCCTCGCGGGTCTGGGCGGATATGACTGGCGTACCTTCGAGGACGACGTCCAGCCTTACATGGCTTCCGAGAACTTCAGTTCGGACGCCAAGGTGCTCGAGGCCATCAAGGAAGTCGTTCACGAGAAACTGTGGGTGTTCGCCAACAGCAGCTTCATGAACAGAGTCAACGCGACCACGCACTCCGAGTGGAACATGACGTGGTGGCGCGGCCTCTACATCGCGGGCATCGTCGTATTCGCAGTGATCACGGCCGCATCCCTCGCGCTGTATGTGGTGAGCGAGATCCTCAAAAAGAGAAAGGAGGCTGTCTGATATGGCGATAATCAAAAAAATGTCCGTAGCGTCGTATGCGCTCGCGTTGAGCGTGGTCGTCGCGCTCGTAGCCCTCATCGTCGGCATCGTCAGTTGCTCGGGCGACGGGTTCTGGGTGGACGAGATGGGCGGCGTGATAGCCTTCACCATCGTAGGCATCGTCTGCGGTGCGGGCGCCGTCGCGCTCGCCGTGAAATTCGGGGAAAAACCGTGGGTAAGTGCGGTCGTCGCGCTTACGGTGCTCTTCTTCGCCCTCGCTACCTGCTTCATGATAATGGGTAAGATGGACGTCATGGGCACGGTCATGTTCTCCGACCTCGAAAAAGGCTACAAGCCCGCCGAGGACGCCTGCTACATAGGTCTTGCGAGCAGCATCATCTATATAGTGGCTTCCGTCGTCGCGGCGATAGGCGCCTTCTTCGGTCTCGTACGCAAGGACGCGTAAGCGCTCCTCCGTATATCGTAACTGGCGCGCGGACCTTCACGGTCCGCGCGCTTGCTTTTTGCGCCGCCCGCGCCGATCGCCCGCGCCGCTCGGCCGCGCGGGGCGACGGGTCAGGCCGCGATTTTTTGTTTTTTCCTGCCGCTTATCCTTGACAAGCGGGGCGGGGCGTTGTATAATGACTGCGTAAATCGAACGACGCGCGTGACCGACGGAAGGCGATATGACGCCAAAGGAGCGCGCGCCGATGGATGCCGACCGTCTGGGCAGTTTTTCCTTCCGAAAGGGAAGAGGAAACTGCCCTTTTCTTTTTTTCGCCGGCGCATTCGCGCGTTCGACGTTTGCGGATAAAAAACACAATATATTGTGGTCAAGGGTATTGACATATACTAAATATTGTGATATCATATAAACGACGGCGACACTTTGCGTAATAAAGATCATTTTAACGGAGAACATAACGATATGGACGCTTACAGAGATTTCGTAAAAGGTAACTGGTCGGATGCGATAGACGTTGCGGATTTCATAAGGCGGAACTATACCCCTTACTACGGCGACGAGTCCTTCCTTGTCGGCCCCACCAAGCGCACCAAGGCGTTGCGCGCGGTGCTCAACGGGCTGGAAAAAGCGGAACGCGACGCGGGCGGCGTGCTGGGCATAGACACCGAAACGGTATCCTCGCTGCTCTCCTATCCGCCCGCATACATGGACAAGGAGAACGAGCTGGTGTTCGGGCTCCAGACGGGCGCTCCGCTCGTGCGCGGGGTCAATCCCTTCGGCGGCATACGCATGGCGCGTTCGGCGTGCGAGGCGTACGGCGCCAAGATGAGCGACAAGATAGAGGACGCGTTCCGTTACCGCACCACGCATAACGACGGCGTGTTCCGCGTGTACACGGACGAGATGCGCAAGTGCCGCCACGTGGGCATACTCACGGGCCTGCCCGACGCTTACGGCCGCGGGCGCATCATCGGCGACTACCGCCGCGTCGCGCTTTACGGCGTGGACAGGCTGATAGAGGAGAAGAAGAAGGACAAGGCCGAGCGCGGCAAGCTGGACATGAGCGAGGACAACATCCGTCTGCTGGAAGAGCTCTGGAGACAGATAGACTACCTCGGGCGGCTCAAAGAGATGGCAGCGGGCTACGGCTTCGACATCTCCCGTCCCGCGGAGACCTTCCTCGAAGCGGTGCAGTGGGTGTACTTCGCGTACCTCGCCGCGAACAAGGAGCAGAACGGCGCGGCGATGTCGCTGGGCCGCGTGAGCACCTTCCTGGACATTTACGCGGAGCGCGACCTGCGCGAGGGCAGGCTGGACGAGAGCGGCGCTCAGGAGATAGTCGATCAGTTCGTCATCAAGCTCCGCACGATGCGCCACCTGCGCACGCCCGAGTACAACGAGCTGTTCGCGGGCGATCCCATGTGGATAACCGAGAGCGTGGGCGGCATGTGCGAGGACGGTCGTCCGCTCGTCACCAAGAACTCCTTCCGCTTCCTCCACACGCTCTATGACCTCGGCACCGCGCCCGAGCCCAACCTCACCATACTGTGGTCGGAAAAGCTGCCCGACGCGTTCAAGCGTTACGCCGCGCGCGTGTCCGCCGAGACCGACTCCATACAGTACGAGAACGACGACCTCATGCGTCCCGTGAGCGGCGACGATTACGCCATCGCTTGCTGCGTCAGCTGCATGAAGGTCGGCAAGCAGATGCAGTTCTTCGGCGCGCGCTGCAACCTCGCCAAGACGCTGCTCATGGCGCTCAACGGCGGCAAGGACGAGCGTTACTTCATGCAGGTGGGTCCGGAAATGCCCGTCTACGAGGGCGACGTGCTGGACTACGACGAGGTCATCAAGCGTTTCGACTTCTACCTCGCGTGGCTGGCGCGGACGTACGTCAACACGATGAACGTCATCCACTACATGCACGACAAGTACGCTTACGAAAAGATACAGATGGCGTTGCACGACACGGACGTCGAGCGTCTGATGGCGTTCGGCGTGGCGGGACTGAGCGTGCTCGCGGACAGCCTCTCCGCCATAAAGTACGCCAAAGTGCGCCCCGTCAGGAACGAGCAGGGCATAATCACTGACTTCATAACCGAAGGCGATTTCCCCAAGTTCGGCAACGACGACGACCGCGTGGACTCCATCGCGAAGGAAACGCTGGACAAGGTCATCGCCGAGCTGCGCAAAACGCCCGCTTACCGCGGCGCCAAGCACACGCTCAGCGTGCTCACCATAACGTCCAACGTCGTCTACGGCAAAAAGACCGGCTCCACGCCGGACGGCCGCAAGGCGGGCGAGCCCTTCGCCCCCGGCGCCAACCCCATGCACAACCGCGAGACCAACGGCGCGCTGGCCTCCCTCAACTCGGTGGCAAAACTGCCTTACGAGGACTGCCGCGACGGCATCTCCAACACCTTCTCCATAGTGCCGGCCGCGCTCGGCAAGACGACGGAAGAGCGCATCTCCAACCTCGTCGACATACTCGACGGCTACTTCAAGCAGAACGCGCATCACCTCAACGTCAACGTGCTCGACCGCGAAAAGCTCGTCGCAGCCATGAACGATCCCACGCTCTATCCCAACCTCACCATAAGGGTGTCGGGCTACGCGGTCAACTTCAACAAGCTCACGAAGGAACAGCAGCGCGAGGTCATCAGCCGCACGTTCCACGCCGCGCTGTAAAATGACGGGTCGCATATCCGCATTCCAGTCCCTCGGCACGGTGGACGGACCGGGCGTGCGCGCCGTGGTGTTCGCGTCGGGCTGCCCGCTGCGTTGCGGCTACTGCCACAATCCCGAAACGTGGAGCGAACGCGGCACGGAAGTGAGCGAGGACGAGCTTCTGGCCAAGATATTGCGCTTAAAGCCGTACATCAGACACGGCGGCGTGACGTTCAGCGGCGGGGAACCGCTCCTTCAGGCGGAGTTCTTCGCGTCGCTGGCGCGCTCGCTCAAGGCCGAGGGCCTGCACGTCGCGCTGGACACGTCGGGCAACGGCGGGGGCGCGCACGTCGGCGAGCTGCTGGATGCCGTGGACCTCGTCTTGCTGGACGTCAAGTTCTCCGATGAAAAGGACTACCGCGCATACACGGGCGGGTCGTTCGCGCGTACGATGGACTTTCTCGCGGACGTGCGCTCGCGCGGCAAACGCGTGTGGATACGCCGCGTGATCGTCGCCGGTCTGAACGACGGGGAAGAGGAAGTGCGCGCGCTCAAAGACCTGCTCGCGCCCTTCTCGGACGTCATCGACCGCGTGGAGTTCCTGCCTTTCCGCAAACTCTGCCTGGAAAAGTACGAGCGCCTCGGCCTGCCGTTCCCCTTCGGCTCATACGACGAAACGCCATCCTCCGTGACCGACCGCCTCACCGCTCTCTACGAAAGCCTTTGACAAAGTCCGCCCGCCTTCTCGCGGTGCTACCCGTTCGACGGTAAGGCGGCGCGACCCGATGATAGAAAGGCTTAAATACAATTTTATATGAATGCTGACGAACACCGCAGTCGCACCGCTTCCCGTAGCGCGCCCGCGGTGTTTTTGTATGCCGTATCGTTAATAAAATTTTGCAAAATACAGTGTAAGCGCATTTTGCATATTGCAATTTGATCGCCCGTCTGATATAATGATAAAATATAAAACTTTTTAAAAATAATAAAGCAAAAATAAACAGATAAAAGTTGACTGATTAGAGCATTAACATTATAATTATATAAGATAATGCAAAAAGGAGATAGTATGCCTATTATTGAACCTTTTGTTAGGTGGGCGGGTGGTAAAAGTTGGCTTATTCCATATCTAACGCAATTAGTATCTTCAATTAAATTTAACCATTTTCATGAGCCTTTTCTTGGTGGTGGTGCTGTTTTCTTAGCATTAGATCATGAAAGGACGGCATATTTATCCGATATAAATGAAGATCTTATTAATGCATATAAAGAAATAAAAAATAATTATATACAAGTAATAAATATTTTACATGCTTATAAAAACACAGAGGAAGATTATTATCGAATTAGAAGCTTGATATTAGATGATCCTATAGAACGAGCGGCAAGATTCATTTATTTAAATCATACTTCTTATAATGGCTTATACCGCGTAAATAAGCTAGGAAACTATAATGTTCCATATGGTCGTAGAAAAAAAATCAATTATAATGAAACTAAGCTAAAAATAATTAGTTTAAAGCTACAAAAAGCAAATTTAAAATGCGGCGACTTTGAAATAAACAAATATGCTATTAAGAAAAAAGACTTAGTTTTTTTAGATCCACCATATACTGTATCTCATAATAATAATGGGTTTATTGAATATAATAAAACTTTATTTTCTTTAGATGATCAGATTCGACTTAGTAATTTTATTGAATATATAAAACATAAAGAAGCTTATTATATTTTAACTAACGCAGCTCATCCCAAAATTAAAGAAATATTTGGGAAAGAAAATATGCCCATTGTTTTACAAAGAAATAGCCTAATTGGTGGGAAAAATTCTAAAAGGCAAAAAATTGAAGAATATATTTTTACTAATATAGAAAGAGGATAAAAGCATGGGAAAAACGACTTGGGATAAAATCGTTGATGGTCAGGATTTGGTAAAGGTTCGTGGCGCAAGAATTAAATCATACATTTTTTCTAAAGAGAGAAGAGGGGCGTTAAATGATTTGATAGAAGAAGGCTGGGAGTACGTTAAAGATTATGCAGATAATAAATTTATTTGTGTAAGAAAAAGGAAACCAGATGATGAACTATTTGAAGATAAAGTTTGGTCTTTATTTGCTAGAATGGGATTCTCAAGTATGAATGCGGATCGTCATTTTGTAATGTCGTATGATTCGCATAATGCTTCTGGAACCCAGCAAATTGATGTTTTTGCTGCGGATGAAGAGTCAATTATTATTGTAGAATGTAAGTCGGCAAATACAGTAACACCCAAAGAAGCTGACTTTAAAAAGGATATTGAAGCTTTGTATGCTCAAATGGATGGCTTGGCAAAGGAAGCTAGGTTAAAGTTTCCTAATAGAAAAGTTAAATTTATATGGGCAACTCATAACTATATTTTATCTAAAGCAGATCAAGAAAGATTAAAAAACTGGGATATCGCTCATTTTAATGATTCTGTAGTGGATTATTATATAGAATTAACAAAGCATTTAGGATCAAGTGCAAAATACCAATTATTAGGTAATCTTTTCGCAAATGTTGAAATAAAAAACATGGATGATAGAATTCCAGCCATTCAAGGTGAAATGGGGGGATTTAAATATTATTCTTTTTCAATAGAACCTGAACGCTTATTAAAAATCGGATATGTTTTGCATCGAAATGAGGCAAATAAAAATATGATGCCTACATATCAAAGACTGATCAAAAAAAATAGATTAAAATCAGTGCAAAAATTCGTTAATGATGGTGGGTATTTTCCTAATTCAATTATAATAAGCATAGACACAAATGGTAGAGGGTTAAGGTTTGATCAATCAGCTACAAAGGTGGATGGCTGTATATCAAAATTAGGTGTATTATATTTGCCCAAAAGATATAGGTCAGCTTATATTATTGATGGGCAACATAGATTATATGGCTATTCAGATTCTCGTTATTCTAAGAATAATACCATCCCCGTAGTTGCCTTTGTCGATTTGGATCGTGAAGAGCAAATAAGATTGTTTATGGAAATTAATGAGAATCAAAAATCTGTGCCAAAAACATTAAGAGTTACATTAAACGCTGATATGCTTTGGGAATCATCAGATTTTAATGAAAGAAGAAAAGCTTTGCGTTCTAAAATTGCCCAAATGCTTGGAGAAGAAGAAACTTCGCCTTTATTAAATAGAGTCGTTATAGGGGAAAATGATCATTCTGCTGAAAGACGTATTACCGTAGAGGCTATACAAACAGCATTAAATCGATGCGATTTCTTTACCGTATATGGCAAGAAAAACTCCATTATTAAAGATGGAACATTTGATTTGGGAGAAAATCAATCCACATGTGATCTTTTTTATCCATTTATTGAATCTTGTTTGAAATATATAATGCATAATGCGGAAAAAGAATGGAGCCAAGGAGAGCAAGAGTATGGTATCGTTACGATAAACAGAGGCATTCAAGCTATAATTAGAGTTATCAATGACATAGTGAATTATTTGTTTTATAAGGGTGTAATATCCCCTAAGAAGGACAAAACGGAAAAATGCGTTGAGCAAGTTAATTATTATTTAGATCCGCTTATAGATTATTTCAATAATGTAACTTTTGATCAAAGAAAAGATTTAAGAGGATATTTTGGCGGCGGTGCAGAAACAAGATTTTGGAGAACTTATCAAAGAGTTATTTCAGAAGTAAGGACCGATTTTATGCCTGCCGGATTAAAAGAGTATTGGGCTAATGAGGCAAAGCTTTATAATCAAGATTCATTTAATTATATCAGTGATATTCGAAAATATGTTAAAGATTTATTTGAAAATAAACTTAAAGAGAATTATGGGAAAGATTGGCTTATAAAAGCGTTACCAAGAAATATTTATACTCAAGCAAAGTCATGTGCTGATGAACAGTATTATGAATTAACTATTTCTGGAGAAGCTAATGAGTCGGTTTCAATTTGGGACTATGTTTCTTTAAGCGATTGTCAAGTTATTGCGACAATAGGCACAAATTGGACAAATATCTTTGAAAAGCTTATTGTCCGTCCTGAAGATAAAAATGTAGCTGGTGGAAAGGATGTAAAAACTAAATGGCTATTAAATATTGATGAAATTGCAAAGAAATTACAAAGAACCTCATATAGTGTAACAAAGCAAGAATTTGATTTTATAAAATCAATTCATTTATGGTTATGTGAGCCTGAGAAATAAACGTATTAGTAGTGTATATTTATTATTTTACAGGCTAATGTGTATTTTAAGCTTATCCCCCGAGAAAATTTTCTTTCCCGGGGGGTTTGTGCGTTTGCGGTATTGCAATCGCTCGGGAGATGTGGTATACTGTAACGGTAATACGTCAAGGAGAACGCCATGAAACTGATAACGTTTGCCGTGCCGAGTTATAACTCGGAGGCATATATGAGAAAATGCATAGACAGCCTGCTCGCGGGCGGGGAGGACGTGGAGATCGTCATCGTCAACGACGGGTCCAAGGACGCCACGGGCAGCATAGCGGACGAGTACGCCGCGGCGCATCCCGACATATGCCGCGCGGTGCATCAGGAGAACGGCGGCCACGGCGAGGGCGTCAATCAGGGCATACGCCACGCCACGGGGCTGTATTACAAGGTCGTGGACTCGGACGACCGCGTGGACGCGGACGCATTGCGCGCCGTGCTGGACACCATCAAGGCGCACCTTGCGGCGAACGACCTGCCCGACCTGTACATAACCGATTTCGTCTACGACCACGCCGAGGACGGCACGACGTTCACGCGCAGTTACAAAAAGAACATGCCGACGGGGCGGATGTTCGGCTGGAAGGACGTGAAGCGTTTCCGCGGCAGCAGCACGCTGCTCATGCACTCACTCATGTACCGCACGGAAGTGCTGCGCGAGTGCGGGCTGGAGCTCCCCAAGCACACGTTCTACGTCGACAACATCTTTGCTTATGTCCCGTTGCCTTACGTCAAGAAGATGTACTACCTGCCCGTGCCGCTGTACTGGTATTTCATCGGCAGGAACGACCAGTCCGTCAACATGGCGGTATTCGCCAAGCGCACGGAGCAGCAGAACCGCGTCATGCGCATAATGGCGGAGTCGCACGACCTCAACGAGATAAAGAAGACCGAGCCGCAGCTCGCCAAGTACATGTTCCACACGCTCGCGTGCCTGATGATCGTGACGCTGACGTTCACGCTCGCGGAGCCGACCAAGGAAAAATACGCCGCGCTGGACGCGCTCTGGGAGGACATCAAGGCGAAGGACAAGAAGCTGTATTCGCGTCTGAAGTACCGCGCGTACCCCGCGCTCTACACCTATTTCCCGCGCCCGATAGGCCGTTTCATCATACTGACGGGCTACAAGGCGACCGCGAAAAAGGTCAAGCTCGGCTGACCGAAAGCGTCCGCGCGGCGCGGCGGCGCGCTCGTTCGGACACGATCCGTAAGTAAATATAACTCAACGGTACACTTTTTACCGCTCCGCGGAGTTCGCTCCCGGTGCTATGGACCCCAAAAGTTGGACAGATAAATAACTAAATAGCTTGTGAATGAGTTCGGTACTGTACCGGGCTCATTCCGTTTAGAGTGAGAGAAATTCTCTCGTTGTTCCAGTAGTGTATGTACTCTTTCAGACAGTGGACGAATTCGTCCACTGTCTGAAACTTTTCGCCGTAATACATCTCTACCTTTAACCGCCCGAAAAAGTTCTCCATTACACTATTGTCCAAACAGTTGCCTTTTCTCGACATACTTTGGATTATATTATGTTCTTTCAGTTGCCTTTGAAACTCTTTCATTTGGTATTGCCAGCCTTGATCGGAATGCAGTATCGGTCTTGCGTCTTGCGGCAGCTTGTCGAACAATCCTTTCAGCATTTCTCTTGTTTGCCAAAAATTAGGACTTGTCGAAATAGAATAGCTTATTACTTCCTTGTTATGTAAGTCTATGATCGGAGATAAATATATCTTGTCATCGCATACGGCAAACTCGGTCACGTCTGTCGCCAACTTCTCGAAAGGTTTATCTGCCGCAAAGTCACGGCTTAGTATGTTTGCCGCTATCTTTCCCACTTCGCCTTTGTATGATTTGTACTTGCTTTTGCGTCGTTTACCGTGTAATCCCATATTTCGCATTAGTTTATGCACTGTTTTATGGTTGAGTTTTATGCCTTGTTGACGCAATACAAGCAATATCCGTCGGTAGCCGTATCGTTGCTTATTCTCGGTAAATATCCTCTCTATCTCTTGTTTTATCCAAGAATATTTATCTTCTGTTCGTTGCTTTACATGGTAGTAGTAGGTGCTTCGCGGCAATTGTGACAATGCAAGTAACGCTTTCAGCGGAAATCTATGCCTTAACTCAGATACTATTTCGGCTTTCTGCCGT
>ERZ1106930.16-NODE-16-length-147826-cov-22.832071_pt1 | contig 147826 bp, 120 predicted proteins | sample MGYA00403663_ERZ1106930 | MGnify/ENA primary metagenome ERZ1106930 (study PRJEB35170, sample SAMEA104062438) | human gut metagenome | biome: human gut; feature: human-associated habitat; material: faeces | place: Denmark | collected 2012-06-26 ... | reverse complement strand
AAAAAGGATTTAAGACATAGTCTTTAAAATATTTTATGAATAAAAATAATATTTGAAAAAGTTATCCACAAAAGTTATTCACATTGTGGATAAAGTTATCCTCATGCTGTGGACAAGCGGGAAAAAAGAGAGGAAGCGTTTTTTTGAAAGAATGGAGGAAAATTTTTCCGATAACGCTTGAATTTTGATTTCAGGTATGTTATAATAAAAAACGAAATGGATATAGAAAAGATTTTACAGGCAAATCAAGCGTTGATTTCCGGCGAAAAACGTGCAAAATTCGAGCAATTTCGTTCTTTATTGCTGGAATATAATCAAAAATACAACCTGACGTCCATTACGGACGAGCGGGATGTTTTTTACAAGCATTTTCTGGACAGCAGTGCGGGAACGGGACTTTTCCAAGAGGGCGCTTCCGTCGCGGAGGTCGGTTCGGGGGCGGGATTTCCGTCCGTGGTTTTGAAGCTGCTCAGAGAGGATTTATCCTTTACTTTATTGGAAAGCGTGGGGAAAAAGTGCGAGTTTTTGCGCGTCGTTGTGGATAACCTCGGCCTGAAAAGAATGAATATTGTGAATATTCGCGCGGAGGACGCCGCGAAAGAGGAAAAATATCGGGAAAAGTTCGATTTCGCCGTCGCGAGAGCCGTGGCCAGAATGAATACTTTGAGCGAATATTGCCTTCCGCTCGTCAGGACGGGCGGGGCGTTCGTAGCGTATAAGAGCGGGGATACGGAAGAAATCTCCGAAGCGGAAAGCGCCTATAAAATTTTAGGGGGGAGGAAAAGGGACGTATTTGTCTATTCGTTGCCTGAAAATTACGGGGAAAGGAGTTTGGCGGTGATCGAAAAGGTACGGCCGACGCCCGCGAAATATCCCAGAGGCAACGGAAAAGAGAGAAAAAGTCCCCTGTAAGAAAAAATGAAAGAAGAATCGAGCGCGTTTTGCGCGGAAAGGTGCGAAAAAGTCTCGGGATTTTCTTCGTGTGCCTTTACGGGGCACAGAAGTCTGGGGCGGGATTTTGACAGGGAAAAGCTCAAAAGGACGATTCGGGAAAGAATTCTCGACGGGGTGAAGGTGTTCTATTGCGGCATGGCGGTGGGATTCGACCTCGCCGCCGCGGAATGCGTCGTGGAATTAAAGAGCGAGTTCCCTTCCGTCGTCCTCGTCGCCTGTATCCCCTGTATCGGTCAGGAAAAGTTTTTCGGGGAAAGGGATAAAAGGAGGTATGAAAGGCTCGTCGGGGCCGCCGACGTCAAAGTCATTCTTTCCGATAAATATTATTCCGGCTGTATGCTCAGAAGAAACGAGTATATGGAGGAAAAAGCGGATATTTTGATCTGCTATTGCCGCAAATCCACGGGCGGAACCGCGTTTACCGTGGAACTTTTCAAAAGAAAAAACAAAAAAATTTTCAGTGTCTGAAACGCACGTTTTTTCCCTTATCTCTCATAAGATGAAAGAGAATAATTTCCTCGATAGATAAAGGAGAAACTATGGCGGAATATTTCAAATGCAGCGGGTTCGACTGCAACGGTTATCCCTGCTGCTGTCAGAAGGTGGAACTCATTCCCGGCCCCGTCGGCCCGCAGGGACCGAGAGGCCCCCGCGGCGTACCCGGAACTCCCGGCCCGCAGGGAATACAGGGCTTTGCGGGAGAAACCGGACCCCGCGGAGAACGGGGCTTACAGGGGGAAAAGGGCGAAAAAGGAGATAAGGGAGACAAGGGAGATCCGGGAGAGATGCGCGCGCAGGAATACCTGTCCGCTCTGCATACCGACGGAATTTCTCTCAACGTGGACGTGGGAGGAACTCCCGTTCCCCTGAATGCCGTCGCTTCCGACGGATTTTCCGCAAATCCCGATTTCACCTCCTTTGCCGTCGGACAGAACGGCACTTACTTCCTTACATACGGCGTTAAAACCGTTCAGTCCACGCTCGTAAAGACGCGGATTTTGAAAAACGGAACGCTCCTTCCGGGAACCATTCGTTCCACTTCCGTCGCGGATACCTTCTTTTCCGTCTCTTTGATCGCAACGCTCGATGCGGGGGACGAATTGGCTCTGCAATTTTATGATCTGAGCACGGCTCTGTCCTTACAAGGCGGAACGGGAGCTTACCTCGTCGTTATCCGCATCGGCTGAACGAAAAAATCCAAATATAAAGAGGGCAGGGGATTCGATATGCCGAATCCCCTGCCCCTTTTGTTCTTTATTTTTTTTGTCCACTGCTCGCCGTAAACGGCGGGGCAGGTATGAGACGAGAAACAATATCATTCGGAAAGCTCTTCCGTTTCTTCCCTTTCCGGTTCTTTTTCCTGCGCTTTTTTGAAACGGATTTCCTCCGCGGGAAAATCCTTATAGATAAGCCCGCCATTGTGGTCGTCGATTTTGACTTTGACCGTCATTTTCAGCATATTGACCGAAACGACCGTCCCTTTTCCGTCGGGCGTTCCCACCTCCGCGCCGAGCTTGGGAACTTTTTTATACGCTTCCGCATAGTAATCGCTCTCGTAGCTTAAACAGCACATGAGCCTGCCGCAGAGCCCGCTGATTTTGCCGGGGTTCAGAGAAAGACCCTGCGTTTTCGCCATTTTGATGCTCACCTTCTTAAATTCCGGCATGTTCCCCGCGCAGCAGCACACCCGCCCGCAGGGCGCGATTCCGCCGAGATATTTCGTTTCGTCCCGCGTGCCGACCTGACGGAGTTCGATTCGGATATGAAATACGGAAGCGAGGTCTTTGACCAGCTCGCGAAAGTCTACCCGCCCCGAAGAAGTGAAATAAAAGACGATTTTCGTGCCGTCGAACGTGTATTCGCAGTCGATGAGCTTCATGTCCAATTCGTGCTTCGCGATTTTCTCTTTGCAGATGCTCATCGCCTGCGGCTTTTTCGCTTCGCAGGAAGCGTAAAAATCTTTGTCGCGCTGGGTCGCGATTCTCACGATGGATTTCAGGGGCGGGACGATTTCACTGTCCTCCACTTCCCGTTCGGGATAGGCCACCCAGGCAAATTCCAGACCCCGCGCCGTCTCGACCACCACGGGCATGTTCCGTTCGTATACGTCTCCCGGTCGGGGAGAAAAATAATACAGCTTTCCGCCGTTTTTGAATTTGATTACCACTACTTTTGTCATATATCTTCCTTATGTTCCTTACGGGACATTTTGCCGCATTCTCCGAAGCGGCACAAATATTGCGCCCTTCAAAAAATTCCGCAAGGTCAACGATTGTTCTGTTCTATGATTTTCGCCATGCAGATTTCCAAACATTGGGGAAATACCGCGTTGAAACGGATTTGCTTCTCCGCTTCGCTCAGCGCCTCCTGCGCCGTAATGAGCGCCGTCAATCTATAATAATCACTTATACTTTTTAATCTGCCCAGCTCCGATTTCAGCATGAGATAATTTTCCGCGCGGTTCTTCCCCGTCTTATCCGAGGGCGCCACGCCGTTTATTTTTGAGGTCTTTAAGAGGAGCGCGTCGCGGAAAATCAGTCGGAGCAAGGAGACGAGCTCCTTTTTATATTTGGTCTCTCCCACCCGCTTTACGATGGAAGGGAGGCGGAAAGGGTCCGTCTCCGCCAGCTCGAAGGCGTCTAAAACGAGCTGTTTATAATATCCGCCCTCCAAAATATTCTGCGCCGCTCCCACGCTTCCGCCCGACGCGGCCGCGCAGAGCCCCGTTTCGCTCTCCTTGCCGGGATAAAGGCGATTTAAGCAGGCCGTGACTTCCCTTTGCGTAAACGGGGGAATTTCCAGCTTTTCCGTCCGCGAAAGAATCGTCGGAAGCACGGAAAACGATACGGTCGCTCCGAGAAGAAAATACACTCCTTCGGGCGGCTCTTCCAAAAGTTTCAGAAGTTTGTTCTGCGCCTGCGTCGTCGCTTCGGCAAAATCGCCCGCGACGAAAAGTTTTTTATTCCCTTCGACCGGCTTCAACGCGCTCTCTTCGAGGATCCGCTCCGCATCCTCCACCGAAAATTTTTTCCCCGATTCGGGAAAAAACATACAATCGGAAAAGTTCTCTTCGTCTATCAGTCTGGAAATCCGTTCCGCGTCCGCTCCTTCTCCGTCCGCACCGAAAAAAATCTTTGAAAATTCTTTCAGCGCCGTTTTCAGATTCCTCGCATCGTCGAAGATGAGAAGATAAGCATGGTTTAATCTGCCTTCCGTCCGTTCCGCTTTCAGAAGCGTACAGGCATGAGTCGATTGCAATAATTGACGCATTTTCTCTTTCCTCGCTTTGATTTTTTTCGGACTGTTTCGATACCATTATATCACAAATCGCAAAAAACTGCAAGTACAAAAAATAAAAAAGAGAAAAAGTGCGCTCTTTTTTGAAAGATTTTTGATATAATAAAGGGGCAGGGTTGAGATGAAACAGAATTATTTCACAAAAATTTCCTTTACAGACAATATTTTTCTTTCAGCGCGGAGAGGATTTCTTCAAATACCTCGTTCGGCGTTTTTCTTCCGTCTACCGCCCGTATTCTGTCGGGATATTCTTTTAAGAGTTTTTTATATCCTTCATAGACTCGCATATGAAATTCCGTCCCCGCCTGTTCCATGCGGTCGTTTTCGTCGGCGCCGTGTTTTCTCGAAAAGGCTTCTTCCGGGGAAAGGTCTATAAAAATCGTGAGGTCGGGCAGATAGTTTTTGACGGCGTACGAGTTGATGTCCGCGATAAAATCAAAACCCAATCCCCGCGCATAGGCCTGATAGGCGAAGGAAGAATCGATATACCGATCGCAAATGACGATTTTTCCTTCCTTCAACGCGGGCTCCACCCGATCGTGAATGTGCTGCACCCGCGCGGCCGCATATAAAAGTGCCTCGCATTCGTCCGTCATTTCTCCGTTCCTTCCGTCTAAAATAATCTCGCGGATACATTCCGAAATTTTCCCTCCGCCCGGCTCTCTCGTGAAAATATGCGGAATTTTGTTCGCGGAAAGATAGTCCGCAAACATTTTCAGCTGCGTGGATTTTCCGCACCCGTCACAGCCTTCAAACGTGATGAATTTTCCTCGAATATAATTTTTCATATAAGTAATCCTTATACCATGTGGTTATAAATATGCAAATATTCAGTTGGTCGGTAGTTAGTCGATCTGCTTATCGGAATTTTCGGCGAATACGCAGATTTTTCCGTCTTGCAACCCGAAAACGTTATCGGCGGTTTTGAGGAGCCGGATTTTTTCCGCTGCGATTTTTTCGTTCGGAAACAGCAGCGGCATGCACGGCGGAAACAATCCGCACGCGCGAGCGCAAATCCTCCCCTCCGCTCTTTCGAGTTCTATCCACTCCGTCTGAAAGGACGGGGCGGACAGGCGGGGCGGAGGTACGGGCGACGTCGGGGCCGAAAATCCCGCGGGATTTTTACGTGAATCGGAGAGGGGAAAAAGGCGGAAACAGTCTTTCAAATATTTGCAAAGAAGGGAAAAGTCTCTGATTTTCGTGGCGGGGGAAAGATAGAACATCAGGATGTTTCCGTCGCAGAATTCCGCGTAGACGCCCTTTTTTTCCAGATATTTTTCGACGAGGAAAGACGATTCTCCGAAACGCACGCAAAGTTTTGTCCAATCTCCGCCGAAATAGATTCGGGAAGGATTTGACCGAATAAATCGAAGCACTTCCCTTTCGAGTTTCGGATTTTCCCGATATTTTACCGCGTATTCCACCGATGCCATGATCGGATAGGAGGGACTCGTCGTCCGAAAAATGTCCACCGCCTCTTTCAAATCTTCCGCCTGTTTCAAAGTCCTCGCCGAAACGACGGCTCCCTGCGTCAAAGCCGGCAGGCTCTTATGTACTCCGTCTACCCAAAAATCCGCGTATGCGCCCGCATAGAGCTCTTTTTGCCTTCTGAGATGCCCCCCGTGCGCGCCGTCTATAAGAAGAAGTTTTTTCTCCCTGTCGCAAAGCTCCCTTAAAAAAACAAGCTCCGCAATATTCCCGTAATAGTCGGGTGACGTCAGAAGAAGCGCCTCCGCCTGCTTCAATTTTTTTTCAATCTCTTCCCTGCATGGCTGTAACGGGATTCCTTCCGAACAGGGTATCTCTAAAAATACAGGTTTTATATTTAGAATTAAACAACCGTTTAAGACACTTTTATGGGCCGAGCGCGGCAGGGCGAGAGAGGTTATTTTGCTCGCTTTCAGCATGGAAAATATGCCCGACGTGCTCCCGTCGGTGAGAATGAAGCTCGCCGAGGAATGAAGGAGCGCGGAAATATCTCTTTCGGCTTCCGCGATGACTCCTTTCGGGCAGGAAAGGTTATCCGAGTAGGATAATTCCGTGATGTCCCAATCTCCCGCTTTATGGCCGGGCGTATGAAAGGAAACATGCTTCTTTTTCGCGTGCGCGCGCAGCATGTTGTAAATTTTACAGCTCTTTAAGGTCCGTTTGTCGCAAAAAATTTTTTTCATGGCAGGAAATCGGGAAAAGGGGAAAACTCAAAAAACGGGAGGTTTACTCTCCCGTTTTCAAATTCGTTTGAATGAGATAATTGACGAAGGAAAGTCCCTCCCAACGGTTGTAATCCGCGGCCGCATCGCCGAAATCGAATAAAACAAGGTTGACGTTTTCCGCCGTGGGAACCTTCTTTTCTTCCTCCGTCTCTTCGTCTTTGACCGTCTTATAATAATATACGTCGTTTTTGAGGTCTTCCATTCGTTCGTCGGGACAGAGATTGATGCTGAATTTTCCCGTCTTTTCGAGTTTTTCTCCCGTCACCGAATTTTGGAGATACAGCGTCGTTTCCTGCAATTCGACGACGCCCGATTCGAGATAACCGTTAAAATCGATGAATGCCTGACGATAACCCTCTATACGCGCAAGCTCCTTCGCAATTCCTTCGCGGATTTCCGATTCTTTCTTGAATCTCTTGTCCTTTGTCTGCTTGATACGGGTACGGAAATCCGTTTCGATTTTCTGTTTGTCCGCTTCGCCCTTCGCATAATCGCCGCCGTAATAACCGTTGAGATATTCTTCCATCTCTTCGAGATAAACGTCCATTTCGGCCGCTATATTATAATAACCGTAAAGGAATTGTTGAAGATAGGTGGGGTGGAAAGCGTTTCCTTCCGTGTCCGCATACTCCGCGTCGGGGTTTTCGACGTTCGCCGCAAACAGCGCGTCTCCTTCGCCCACCGAAAGCCGCGTTTGAAGGAGCGTTTCGCTGTAATTTTGGCCCGTCGTGATGTCCGTCGCGCTGATTTCTAAAATTTCATAGGAAAAAACTCCCTTCTCCTTTAATGTGGACGAATACGAGTTAAATCGGCTGTTCGCGCTCGTTCCCGTGTAATTGAATATCGTAAAATTCTGCGCGTTCGTCACCCGCGTCGCCGTCATGGTGAAAACAAGGCTCCACAATACTATCATGGCGACCGCTACGAGAATGATTTTTATCCAATCATAGGACAAAAGAATATTCAGACGTTTTTTTGTTATCTTTGCATCCATAAACGCTCCTATTAGAGACTGAGTGCAGTATATCTATATTCTATTAAATTTGTGTGTGCGAAACATGTCCGTATTGTGTATTTTTCTTAAACAATAAAAATGTGAATAAAAGTATAATAATTTAATAAATAAGACTACCGTATATCAAATTAAAGAAAAATATTGTTGAATAATTCTATAAAATTTCACGGATAGGATAAGAATTATTTCTTCGGCTTCATGGTCGGGAAGAGAATGACGTCGCGAATGGTGGAGCTGTCGGTCAAGAGCATGACGAAACGGTCGAGCCCCATGCCCAGTCCGCCCGTCGGGGGGAGTCCGTATTCGAGCGCGTTGATGAAATCCTCGTCGACCTGCGCGTCTTTGTTTCCTGCGGCGCGCTTGGCCTCCACCTGTTTTAACATTCTTTGTTTCTGGTCGATGGGGTCGTTGAGCTCGGAAAATGCGTTGCCGTATTCGTGTCCGCAAATGAAATACTCGAAACGCTCGGTGAAAGCGGGATCCTCCGTTTTGCGCTTGGCGAGAGGGGAATTTTCTACGGGATAATCGTAAATAATCGTCGGCTGAACGAGCTTGTCCTCGACAAAGGCGTCAAAAAAGTCGATGAGGACGTGCCCTTTGGTGGAGTTCTCTCCGTGGGAGAGCTCTACGCCCTTTTCTTTCGCCGCCGCGCGCGCGTCCGCGTCCGATTTCCAATCCGCATAGTCCGCCCCCGAATATTTTTTGACCGCTTCCGCCATCGTCATCCGCGACCATTCGCCCATGTGGATTTCCGTACCCTGATAAGTAATATCGAGCGTCCCCGCCACTTTCAGCGTGACCGTCTTATAAAGATCCTCGATGAGGTCCATCATGTCAAAATAATCGCTGTATGCCTGATACATCTCTATCGACGTAAATTCGGGATTATGAAAAGCGTCCATTCCCTCGTTGCGGAAAATTCTGCCCACTTCGTAGACCCGATCCATGCCACCCACGATCAGGCGCTTCAAATAGAGCTCCGTTTCGATGCGCATATACATGTCGATGTCCAGCGCGTTATGGTGCGTCTTGAACGGACGGGCGTCCGCTCCGATTTCCAGCGTCAGAAGAACGGGCGTGTCTACTTCCAGATAGCCCTGTCCGTCAAGGTATGCACGAATCTCTTTGAGAATTTTTGAACGGGTTTCAAACGTCTTTCTGACATCTCGGTTCATGATTAAATCGAGATGGCGGAGACGGTATTTCAAATCCTGATTTTGCAGCCCGTTATATTTTTCGGGCAGGGGCAGGAGCGCTTTGGAAAGCATGACGAGTTCCGTGACGTGCACCGTCACTTCTCCCGTCTGCGTCCTGAACACAAAACCTTTGAACCCCACGATGTCCCCGATGTCGTAATCCTTTTTATAGGAAAGATAGTTTTCCTCTCCTATATCCTGTCTCGTGACGTAAATCTGAATCGAACCGCTCTTGTCCGCTATATGCGAAAAGGAAGCCTTCCCCATCACGCGGCGGGACATCATTCTTCCCGCCATCGAAACGGTCTTTCCTTCATACGCTTCAAAATTCCCTTTCAGCGTCTCGGAATCCGCCGTCACTTCATACTTGGTATGCCCGTAGGGATTCTTTCCCTCCGATTGGAGTTTTTGCAGCTTGTCGCGGCGGATCTTCGCCTGTTCGATGAGTTGTTCTTCCTCCGCCTGTCCGTCGGGGGCGGAATTTACTTTCTTTTCTTCCATAGATGAGCCTCTCTTAGTATGTCTTTACGGGAAAAGGGAACGGCGACGAAACCGCCGGGGTAATGAATTAACGAGAATATCGGTTAACGGAAAGTCGGTCAACGGAAAATATCGGTCAACGAGAACATCGGTCAACGGAGAACATCGGCTAACGAGACTGTCGGTTAATGAGACTATCGGTCAACCAAAATAATGACAAAACTCGAAAAGGGGGAAAGCGCGGGAAGGACGGTTTGCCGCCCGCCGTGCTTTCCGTGCCGAAATTTGTTCGAAAATCAGCTGATTTCGACGATTTTCAGTTTATAGGCTCCGTCGGGAGCGTTGATGAGAACTTCTTCTCCGACCTTATGCTTCAAGAGCGCCGCGCCCACGGGGGATTCGTTGGAAATTTTGTTGTTCATCGCATCCGATTCCGTGGTGCCCGTCAGCTCGTAGGTTTCGTACTCTTCGAGTTCCTCGTCGTATACCTTGACGGTGGAACCGATATGCACGAAAGACGTATCGTCGTTCTCTTCGATGATCTGCGCGTTTTTGATTTTGTAGTCGAGCTCTACGATCTCGCCTTCGTTGGCGGACTGCTCGTTGCGGGCCGCGTCGTATTCCGCGTTCTCGGAAAGGTCGCCGTGGCTTCTCGCTTCCGAGATGCGTTCGATAATCTCCTGGCGTTTGGTGGTCTGCAAATATTTAAGTCTTTCCACCGCCTCGTCATATCCCTTTTGTGTCATAAAAAATTGGTCAGCCATAAAAAAACCTCCGTATTATGGTGCTTGCTGTCCGTGCCCGATTCGCTCGTTTTCCGCAAAAATACATGCAAAAAAGCGTTCTCTTCGGGAACGTTAAAAATACAACCGTGACTTCGTTTCAAAGCCACGGCCAAAGTATTTCAATACTTTTATTATACCCTATTTATCGCCCTTTGTCAATCAAAAAATAACAGGGTAAGACGATAATTATTTGAATTGCTTCATAAATTTGGAAATGCGTCGGAAGGCCTCCAAAAGTGCTCCTGTTCCCGTTGCGTAGGAAATCCGCACGCAGTTTTCCCCGAACTTTCCGAACGCGCTTCCCGGCACGACGGCGACCTTTTGTTCCTTCAAGAGCCTGTTTGCAAACTCCTCGCCCGAAAGAGAGGATTCCTTGACCGAGGGGAACGCATAAAACGCGCCGTGCGGGGGAAAACAGGTCAGCCCCGCTCCGCGGAGCGCCTCCAATACGAAACGGCGCCTGCGGTCGTACGAGTCCCGCATTTCCTCCACCGCCGCAAAGTCGTCGGAAAAGCCGTCCTTTAACGCTTCTATCGCCGCATACTGCGCCGTGATGGGCGCGCACAGTACGGTGTATTGATGAATCTTGAAAACGGCAAGGTCGATGTCCGCGGGCGCGCAGACGTATCCGAGACGCCAGCCCGTCATTGCGAACGCTTTGGAAAATCCGCCCACGTATACCGTGCGCTCCTTCATTCCGGGCAGGGACGCAAAGGAAACATGCTTTTGCCCGTAGGTCAGCTCCGCATAAATTTCGTCCGACACGACGAGAAGGTCGTGCTTTTCGACCACGGCCGCGATTTTTTCGAGCGCCGTTCTGTCCGCGATCGCGCCCGTCGGGTTATTCGGATAGGTGAGAATGAGAATCTTGGAACGGGGCGTGATCGCTGCTTCCAATGCTTCTTGCGTCGGCAGGAATCCGTCCTCCTCCCTGCATTCCACCGCGACGGGAACCCCGTCCGAAAGCAATGCGCACGGCGCATAGGATACATAGGCGGGGTCGGGAATGAGTATCTCGTCGCCCGGCTCCGTGCACGCCCTCAAAACGAGGTCGATCGCCTCGCTGGCGCCTACCGTCACGAGAATATGCTTCGGGTCATAGGTAAGCGAAAAACGGGTTTCGAGATAGCGCGAAATCAACTCCAAAAGGGGCGCCATGCCGCGGTTTGCCGTGTACTGCGTGTAACCCTTCTGAATGGAAGAAATCGCCGCCGAACGCACCGGCCACGGCGTGACAAAATCCGGTTCGCCTACGCCGAGGGAAATCGCGCCTTCCGTCTCGCGCACGATATCGAAAAATTTCCGGATTCCGCTCGGCTGTAAAATTCTGGTTTTTTGGTTTACAAAATTGCGCATATAATTATATTTACGCATGTACGGAAAGTCTTTTGTCATGGAGACGTTCCGTAAGAACTCCTTCTATTTTATACTTTTTCAAAATGAAGTGGGTCGCCGTGCTCAGCACCCCTTCGAACGTCGAAATACACTCCGACACGAACCGCGCGACCTTTCTGAGCGACGCTCCCTCTACGAATACCGCCAGATCATAACCGCCGCTCATGAGATATACGCCCTTGACTTCGGAATATTCCGCGATCCGTCGGGCAATTCCGTCGAAGCCTTCGCCCTTTTTCGGGGCGACTTTGACCTCTATGAGCGCCTCTACCCGCCTTTCGTCCTGTTCGTCCGTGTGGACGATCGTCATATATTTGACGATATAGCCCCGCTCTTCCAAAGAACGTATGAGAGAAGAGATTTTTTCCGGCTCCTCCTGCAACATGGAAGCGATTGCTTCGGGCGTCAGCCGCGCATCGGCCGAAAGAATGGAGAGAACGGATTTTTCGAGTTCCGTCATAAAAGTTTCCTCCTCAATATATAAGTATTGCTTATAAAATTATGTTTTCGAGAAACAGCTGGTCGTAGTCGAATTCCTCTATGAAATCGCGGGAAGTGAACTTGACGTGATTGAATTTCGCAAAGTTGAAAATATGCGTCTTCAACAGCACGGGCGTGGGGATATCCAGCTCGTGGCAGATGTCCGCGAGATAGTCGAAAAAGCGGGAATACGTGAGACGTTCCTCTTTCTCATAGACGAATTGTTTTCGGATTTTTCCTGCGGTAATGAGTTTTGCCCAAATCTTCATACTTCTATTATACAGGAAATTCCCGAAAAAGTAAACAAAAAAAGGGCACTTGAAAAAATGCCCTTTCATCCGTTGCCGCCCTTTTTCAACGGGTGTGCCGCGGTTATTGAAAAATCGCGGCTGTTCGTTGGACCATGTTTAACAGGGAGTGATACGGCCGCGGTTGTCCGTTAACCATGGTTGGCGGGGACTGAGACTCTGCGTCACGCCCGTTGAACCGCATGGTGGCGGGTGTACCGACGCACCGCGACAACTTATTGAATGCGTTGCGGTTATCGGCGCGATGATTGATTATTTATTGAACATGATTTTTTCGTTGTCGAACATCTTTGCGAGTGCAAACGCGAGCAGCAGCGCCACGACGAGATTGGATGCGATGGTGATGATTACGTTCAGCGGCGACGCGGCGAACGAGAAGATTCCGCTCATGGCGCGGGCGCTGTTATAGAGGGGAATGAGGTACCAGAAGAACGCGCCTGCCGAACCCGAAGTGAACATCGTGCTGACGCCCAGAAGCACGACCAGAATCATCAGGGGGCCGATCATGTTGGTCGCTTCCTTCACGCTCTTCGCGAACGCGGAGATGAGCGAAATCAGCGCGACGATGACGAGCACCGACGACAGGACAATTCCGAGGAGCATGATATAATCGCTCGCGGTATAGACCGTTGCGCTTATATTGCCGGTGCCTCCCACGAGTTTGGGCAGGGAAAGAATGATTCCCAAAAAGCTGCATATGCCGCTGATGAGGGACAACGTACTCAGAGCGATGATTTTCCCGATGGCGATATGGCTGCGCTTGACGGGCGTCACGAGCATGGTCGCAAACGTACCCCGTTCCTTTTCGCCCGCAATCGATTCCGGTGCAACCGCCATGCAGCCCGAGAACAGGAACACGAGTACGAGCATGGGGCCGATCATCGAGAACATCATTCCCGTGACGTCTTTATCCGTCGCAAGGTCTCCGTCCAGAGGGTTGCCGATCTGGAACCAGCCTTCCGAGGGCTGCTGGAAGAGTTCGAGCGTCGCAGAAAACAGCTGAAACGCCGACGAGGATTCCGAACGGACGCTGTTATAGTACAGATCGTATTGGGGAATTTCGTCCGAAGTGTCGTTTTTCACCGCGTTGTATTTTTCTTCGAAATCCTCCGGAAATACCGCGACGAGGTCGGTTTTCTGATCCTGCACCTGCGTTTTTACGTTCTCCAGATCTTCCGTTGAAGTCTCTATCAGATTGATGTTTTTCAGCTCCTCGAAGGGGGCTTTGAAAGAATCGGGCATGTTTACCGTATGCACCTGATACACGTAGTTTTCGTCCGTTCCGCCGATTTGGGAAAATATTCCGTTTCCCAAAAAAGAATAAATCACATAGATGAGCACCCCCGGCAGTATCAGCGCCAGCACCAGCCTTCTGTCCTTGAAAAAGCGGGAAAACTCCTTTTTCATGATCGTCCAGATATTTTTCATTCCCTGCCTCCTTTCGTCTCCGCGTAAATATCGAAGAATACGTCCTCCAAACCCTTCTCCTTCGTCAGGTTCGCCACGGTGTCCTCCACCGTCATTTTACCGTCGATGATCACGCCTACACGGTCGCAGATTTTCTCCACGAGACTGAATATGTGCGTGGAAAGCAGAATGCTCTTCCCGCGGTTTCTGAGCTCCACCAAAAAGTCGGTGACCGCTTTCGCCGTCAGTACGTCCAGACCGTTGGTCGGCTCGTCGAAGATAATGAATTCGGGATCGTGCACGAGAGAGACCGCGATAGAGGTCTTTTGTTTCATACCCGTGGACAGATCCGCGATTTTCGTCTCCGCGAATTTGTCTATTCCGAAGCGTCCGAACAGCGTCCTTTTGCGTTCGTCGCGTACCTGGGTTGGGATATTTTGCAATTCGCTGAAAAAGTCGAAAATGTAGTTCGGCGTAAAGAAATCGTCGAGTTTGAGCTCGCTGGTCAAAAATCCGATTTGCGAACGCACTTTGTCGGGCTGTTTCACGATGCTGTATCCGTTGATGAGCGCGTCGCCCTCGTCGGGACGGATCAGCGTCGCCAACATTCTCAGCGTCGTGGTTTTACCTGCACCGTTGGGCCCCAAAAGCCCGTAAATCTCTCCTCGCTTCGCTTTGAAGGAAATCCCGTTTACCGCAATCTTTTCTCTAAGCGGCGTCTTTTCTATCTTCCGCTGCTTCGCCGAAAGACGAAACGTCTTTTTGAGGTTCGCGGCAATCAGTACGTCCTCTTTTCCTTCGCCCGAAAGCGGAGAAGGGGAAAGCTCCGCAAAGGGCTGTTCCTCTGTCAAGGGTTCTGTGTTTTCCATAAGTTCTCCTTATATAATTTACAAGTTTTCGCGGGGCGGCTCCTCTTGCAGAAGAAGCTCGATTTCCCGTTTTTTGAAATGTGAAGTGACGAAAGGCAGGGCAATACACTCTCCTACGATTGCCGCTGCCAGCCAGCCGAACGAAATAAATTCCGTCTTTGCGAAAGTATCCGCCAGCGCGGCAAGGATTTCTCCGATCCCCATAACGACCCAGACTTTGCCCATGACTCTGTGCGTCTGCGCCCAGACGTAATCGCTCGCGAGCGTCGAGGGCGTCTTGATTCCCAACGTTCCGTTCCGCTTGATTACGGGAAGATAATTCCCCAGAATAATGAACATCAGTCCCATCGGAACGCAAACGAGAATGTAAAGGGGCGCTTCCGCTTTCTGCCCGATTTCACTGACTTTTCCGCACCAGACGAGCATCAGCCAGCCCATATAACCGATCAGCACCGCGATAAACGTGAGAATGATTTTCAGGGGCTTTCGGTTCTGCGGCTTCTGCCCTTTCCTCACGTTTTCGAATATCAGTCCGACCGCCGCGAACGGCGGCAGAACAAACGCGGGCAAATACATCCACGGCGAACCTAATTTATCCGCCTCGAATGCCGCGTTGAAATGGACCGCTACCCGATTGGGCGAAAGGCAGATAAAAACAATTCCCAAAACCGCGTTCAGAAGCGTCGCCGCCAGCAATACGACCGGATAAGAAATTTTTTTTGACAAGAAAAATTTTTTCTTCATGGCTTCATCCCTTCGGGAAGAGCAAGCTCTGCGACTGTCGAGCCGTCAAGGGAGCCAAACTCCGAAGGAGTGGCAAAGTTCGGCGAGGAAATCCCGCCCGATTCTCCCCCTTTGGCAAAATCAGCCGCCTGCGCCGCAGGCGTGCGCTCCTTCGCGGAGCGCACAGAAGGGGATTCCTCCGCGTTCGCTTGCGTACTCCCCTTAAAATTCTTATCGGCAAAAAGATTGTTCACCGTCAACAGAAAGGATTGGAATACCGTCATGTTCAGAGAATAAATGATCGTCTGCGCCCGCTTCTCCGTATCGACCAGCCCCGCGCCTTTCAGTACGGACAAGTGATGGGATACCGTCGCTTTCGTCAGATCGAAGCGTTCCGCTATCTCTCCCGCGCTCAAATCCTTCTCCTTCAACATCGCGAGGATTTCCCGCCTGGTTTTATCGCTCATCGCTTCCCACACGTCTCGCACGGCTTCATTTTCCTCCTTTTTGTTTATTTAGATAACTATCTAAATACAAATTTATCATATCACAGAAGAGGCGAGGTTGTCAAGCGTTTGGAACAAAATTTTTTGAATAGTCCGTCCGAAAGGGAAAGAGGCGGCAGAAAAGAGAGCGAAGAAACGGAGAAAGTGTTTTGCGGGTAGAAAGGTGATGAAGAAAGGAGGGGAGGCTGTTTGGCGGGTGGAAAGGTGATGAAGAAACTGGGGAAGGCAGTTTGCGGGTAAAAAGGTGAGAAGGAAAGGGGAGAAGCGATTTGCAGGTAAAAAGGAAGGAAGAAAGGAGGGAAGGCGGGTTACGGGTGAAAAGAGAACGGAGAAACGCGAAAAGGTGTTTGCCGGGTAAAATCGGGACGGAGAAACGGAAAAACGGTTTATAATTGAAAAGAGAACGAAGAAGGGAGGAAAAAAGATTTTTCGGGAAGAAATTTTATTCAGTCATAAACCGGAACGTGTGTCCATAAAATAGAGCAAAGGTGAGAAAAGGAGTGCGGGGCTATTCGACAAAATTGGCGAAAATTCGACTCTACCTCCGATTTTCCGACCGGTGAAATTTGGTAGCATTGAGGTATCGAATGAAAATAATCTGTTTCAAGGCAAAGCGAGTCCTGGGGGGATTCGGCTTACTGGCTCTTGCGTTGGCTGTGATGGTATTAATGCGAGAGGTGGGGGCGTATGCCGTGAACGCGATGACGAAAGCGCGTTCGTTGCCCATTTATTCAGTGGCGCGGGAGGAGAAGAAAATCGCTATTTCCTTCGATTGCGCATGGGGAACGGAGCACACGGACGCAATTTTGAAGGCGCTCGATCAAAACGACGTCAGGTGTACGTTTTTCATGGTGGAGTTCTGGACGGAGAAGTATCCCGAATACGTAAAGAAGATAGACGAAGCGGGACACGAGATCGGGACGCACAGCAAAACGCACCCGTACATGAGCAAATTGAGCGAAGCGGAAATCCGCGCGGAGCTTTCCTCTTCGTCAGAGGCGATTACCGCCGTGACGGGGAAGAAGGTGGATTTGTTCCGCCCTCCGTACGGGGATTACGATAATCTCGTCATCGACACGGCGAAGTCTATGGGAATCTATTCCATACAGTGGGACGTCGATTCTCTCGACTGGAAAGACCTTTCCGCTACGGATATTGCCATGCGTATCATCAACGGCGTAAAGCCCGGCTCTATCATTCTTTGCCATAACAACGGCCTGCATACGGCGGAGGCGCTTCCTTTGATTTTTTCCACGCTTCAAAACCGCGGCTACGAATTCGTTCCGATAGGAGAACTCATCTACCGTGAAAATTACACGATCGATTCGGCTGGAAAACAGCACCTCGCGGAAGAAAATTAAAGCGGAAAACGGAACGCGGCGCCTTGGAACAGATTGTTTTCATTCGATACACATGCAAGAAAAACAAAATCGGAGGTTTTTATGAATTACTCGGCGGAAAAAAACAACAAGGTCTACATTATGGGTGAAATCGTGAGCGACGCGGTGTTCTCGCACGAAGTGTACGGGGAAGGCTTTTACGAGTTTTTCGTGCGCGTCATGCGCCTTTCCGGACAGGCGGATATTCTGCCTATCACCGTCTCGGAAAGATTGATTCAGGGCTCGGCCCTTTCCAAGGGTTCGTCCATTTGCGCTCTGGGACAGTTCAGAAGCTACAATAAGCTGGAAAACGGGAAATCCCGACTCATGCTGACGGTGTTCGTGCGGGAAATTCTCGACGAGATTCCGGGAAAAAATCCCAACAGCATTCTTTTGAGCGGCTATATCTGCAAACCGCCCGTCTACCGCACCACTCCCTTTAACCGCGAAATCGCGGATATTCTCGTTGCGGTCAACCGCGCCTACAACAAATCCGACTACATTCCCTGCATCGCATGGGGGAGAAACGCCCGTTTCGTCAAAAACCTCTCCGTCGGAGACAAAGTGGCGATCTCGGGACGCATCCAAAGCCGAGAGTATCAAAAGCGGCTCTCCGAAACGGACGTCAGGACGATGACCGCCTATGAAGTCTCCGTCTCCAAGCTCGCCGCGTTCGACAACGCCGAGGATTTCGATATAGACAGCGAATTCGATTTATATACCTTACAGAGCCATGCGCAAGGAGAGGGCTCGCAGATGAACGACAATATCGTGTAACTCCTGTTCAATGCGTACCTGCCCTGCTCGTTTTCAAAAACGAGCAGGGCAGGTTTCCTTATACGAAAAAGTTGCGGGAACTTAAAAAGAATTATATTTTTTCGGGATTCGAATATTTTGCGGTCGGAGAAAGAAATTTTACTTGACAAATATGTGAAAAAAGTGATATTATAGTAAAAATTATAAAAACAGAACAATGCCCCCCTTTTTGCGAAACAAGAAGCTCGAAACGGGTCTTTTCGCCCCGTTCGGGACAGCCATAAGGGGGATTTTTTCGGGCTTGACGGACAAAAATCGCTCCGATTCGCGCGGCGAAAGAACCTCGGTGCGACTTTCGAAAACAGGAATCGACGGCTGATGCCGTACAAATAATTCTACCAAGGAGACTGGAAAGATTATGCAACTCGTTTACAAAGTAAAAGACCGACCTCCCGTGGGCAAATTGCTCATCGCCGCCTTGCAACAGCTCTTGGCGATTCTCGCCGCTACCATCGCCGTTCCCGCGGCCATAAACGCCCAGTTCCCCGATGCGAATATGTCGGCTTCCGCCGCTTTGCTCGGCGCGGGCGTCGGCACGATCGTGTATCTTCTGTTTACCAAATTCAGAAGCCCCGTGTTCCTCGGCTCCTCCTTCGCCTTCCTCGGCTCTATGGCGGCCGCCTTCGCGGGCAGCGTCTCCGCTTCCGCGGGCTATCTCGGACTCATTATCGGAGCCGCTTTCGCGGGACTCGTATACGTCGTCATCGCCGTCGTCGTGAAACTCGTCGGCGTAAAGTGGGTGAATAAGCTCATGCCCGCCGTCGTCATCGGTCCCACCGTCGCCATTATCGGTCTTTCCCTCGCCGGAAACGCCGTCGGGGATTTGATGAAGGGAAACGTTTTGAACGATGCAGCCGAAATGGTAGGCTCTCCCTACATCGCTTTGCTCTGCGGACTCGTGACTTTGGCGGTGACGATGGTTTGCTCGGTGTACGGTAAAAAGAATCTCAGACTGTTCCCGTTCGTCATCGGTATTCTCGCGGGATATGCGGTCGCGGCGATCTTTACCGGAATCGGCACCGCCGCGAATGTGGACGCGCTCAAAATTATCGATTTCTCCAAATTTAAGGATATGCAGTGGCTCCCGAAATTCAGCTTTATAGAGGCGTTTAAGGGAAACTACGACTTCGGGGAAGTCGGTTCTCTCGGAACCTATATCGGAACGATTGCCGTCGCTTATGTCCCCGTCGCTTTCGTCGTCTTTGCGGAACATATCGCTGACCATAAAAATCTTTCCTCTATTATCGGCTCCGAACTCCTCGAAGACCCCGGTCTTTCCAGAACACTCCTCGGCGACGGTGTCGGTTCCGTCGCGGGCGCTTTCTTCGGCGGCTGCCCCAATACGACTTACGGCGAGTCCGTCGGCTGCGTCGCCATTACGGGGAATGCTTCCGTATTCACGATTTTAGTGACCGCGTGTCTGGCGATCGTCATCTCCTTCTTCGCTCCCTTCGTCACCTTCCTTTCGACGATTCCTTCCTGCGTCATGGGCGGCGTCTGTATCGCTCTGTACGGCTTCATCGCCGTATCCGGCCTCAAAATGATTCAAAAGGTGGACCTCAATGAAAATCGCAATCTGTTCGTGGTCTCCGTCATCCTGATTGCGGGCGTGGGCGGACTTACCCTCACCTTTGGGAAAGTGACGCTCACTTCGGTCGCCTGCGCGCTCATTCTCGGTATTCTGACGAACGTGCTCTGTTCGATCAAAAGCAAAAAAGAAAATGCCCCGTCCGCTCCCGCGGCGGGAACGGCGGAAGCCGAAAATGCGGAAGTGACTGCGCTTTCTGACGGACAGACGGAGGAAAACGTCGCCGCACCGTCGAACGAACAGACGGAAGATCAATAATTCCGTCCCGTTTTCAAATCGGCAAGAGAACAATTATAGATAACTCCGCCCTTAGCGAACGGGAGGGGCGATGTGTGTTTTATCGCTTGCCCTTTATTGAATGGGAAGGGCGATGTGTGTTTTATCGCTTGCCCTTTATTGAACGGGAAGGGCGATGTGTGTTTTATCGCTTGCCCTTTATTGAACGGGAAGGGCGATGTGTGTTTTATCGCTTGCCCTTTATTGAACGGGAAGAGAGGAGTGTTTTACCTCTCGTCCTCGGCTGAACGAACAAAGGAAAAAAGTCTGTCCGTTTAGGATAAACAAGCGGGGAAAAACGTTGTCTGTCTCCCGTCCTCCGACGGATAAAATAAATGAGATAAAACTGTCCGCAGGCGGCGGGAGCAACCGAAACGCCTGCGGAAAATAATAAACGCCCGTCCGACATACGTCGGGCGGGCGTACTTTATGCCTGTTATCCGAAACTACATGACGACGATATCCATCGCCTTGAATTGTTCTTTGAGGGATTCGGGAAAACCTTCGTCGGTAATGAGGACGTTGATATCCTCGGCGCGGGCAAAGGTATAGGGCATGATTTTGCCGATTTTCGAGCTGTCTAACATCATATACAGGAACTTCGCTTTTTTTCGCACCAGCTTCAAAAGGTCGGCCTCGATTTGCGAGCCGCAGGAAAATCCGTTTTCGGGCGTAAACGCCGAAGCAGAGATGATCGCGAGCTCGAAATTCGTATCCGTGAAATATTGCGCCGCGAGCGGGGAGGCCGTGGACAGGTTTTCTTTGATGAGCTGTCCGCCTAAAAGGTTGATGGTGACGTTTTTCTTCTGCGCGAGTTCTTTTGCGACGGCGATTCCGTTCGTAAAGACGTTGCAGTTCATGTCGCGCAATTCCTTTGCGAGATACAGAGCCGTCGTGCCGCCGTCGATAAAGATGGAAGATCCTTCGTCCACCAATACCGCCGCTTTCTGAGCGATCTCTATTTTTTCGTCCGTATGAATGGTCGCCTTTTTGGTATAGGGCTCTCCGGAGGCCTTCTGGACTTCCTTTACGGACATGGCGCCGCCGCGCACGCGAATGATTTTTCCTTCTTCCTCCAATTGGAAAAGATCCCTTCTGAGCGTCATCTGCGATACATTGGGAAAATATTCTTCGAGCTGTTCCAGCGTCAGCTTTCCGCGCTTATCCAAAAGCTCGGCGATTTCCTCGATGCGTTCTCTTTTCATCCCTTAACCTCCCGTTTCTTTTTCAGTATATATCAAATTTATCATAAAAATCACAAAAAATCAAGTAAATAAAGAACGTTTTTCAAAATTTTTTTATAAAAGTTAACATAAAATGCGAGAATATCAATTTCAGGTCTTTTTTAGAGCGTAAAAAACGATTGCTTTTTTCAAATGGATATGCTATAATAAAAAAAACGGATATTTCAGCGGAGGAATTTTTCGTGACCTTTGATTTCATAGAGGACCTTGACGAGTATTTTTGCGAAAAATACGCGAATTACGACCATATCTGTATTCTCAAAGGGTACGAAATGCCCAAAATGCAGACGACGGAGCGGCGCGAGGATGGGACAGATTATTCTTATACGCTTCCCGCGTCCACCATGCGCCTCGCTTTACAGCGAAATCGTAAGGACCTTTTGGCGCAATTGAAGGAAAAGATGACGGATGCTTCATTCTCGTTTACCTTCTGTCCTTTGAGCTTGTTTACCCGAATAAAAAACCTTTTTAAGAAGGTGACACTGAAAAAAGTGCTCCCCGAAGTGCTGGGACGGTACGGCATGACCGAGTCGGAAGCCGGAAGGCTGCTTGTCATAGACGTCGTCACTTGGAGCCGCATCTGCAAAGGGGGTTACGAGCCCACGAAAAATTTATTGTTTTCGCTGGCTTTGGCCGCGCACATGTCGATAGAGGATTTGACGGAGCTCTTTGACGTCTGCGGGTATTCTTTCGATTACGCGCAGGTGAAAGACACGGTAATCGCCTATCTTCTGACGCGGAAAGTTTTCAATCCGGAAATGATGCGCGCGGCGCTCGCCGAATATAAGGTGAGCAATTTATTCGTCCGCGATTTATAAAAAAGCGCTTAAAACGGTTGCGTTTTTTGCTTGCGCGTGATATAATGACGCAAAACAGAATATTCCGAAGCGGAAAAAGAGTACCCGAGGCGGGGGCGGCGGAAAGAGAGGCGTGTCGAAGGCTGAAAGCGCGCCGTGCTCTGCGCGGCGGCGAAAGTGCGTTTCCGCGCCATCAGGACAGACCAATCCTCTGCGGGCGCCTCCGTTATCGGGCATACGAGGAAAAAGTTTTTGCTTTTTCGAAATAAAGTGGAACAGCGTTTGACCGCGCCTTTATACTATATAGTATCCGACTATATGGCATGAAGGCGCTTTTGTCGTATTTCGGGAATTCAGGTCAAGTCAAGGAGAAGCAAGTATGTGGTTCAAGAATCTGCGGGCGGATATCGCCGCCGCGAAGCGCAACGATCCCGCCGCGCGGAACAAGTTTGAAATTTTTCTCACCTATTCGGGCGTGCACGCTCTGTCTCATCATCGGTTTGCGAAATTTCTCTATCGGATACATCTGAAATTGCTCGCGCGGATCGTCAGTCAGGTGTCGAAATTTTTCACGGGTATAGAAATTCACCCCGCCGCGAACATTTATCCGGGCGTATTCATCGACCACGGCTGCGGCGTCGTCATCGGAGAGACGGCGGAGGTCCATTCGGGTACGGTGATTTATCAGGGCGTCACTTTGGGGGGCAACGGCAAGGAGCACGGAAAGCGGCACCCCACGATCATGGAAAACGTGACCGTTTCCGCGGGCGCGAAAGTCTTGGGCGGCTTCGTCGTGGGCGAGGGTGCGAAAATCGGCGCGGGAGCGGTAGTGCTCAAAGAGGTACCGCCGCACGCGACCGTGGTGGGCGTTCCGGGACGGATCGTCCGAATCAAAGGCGAGAAGGTCTGCGAGCCCGATCTCAATCAGGACAAAACCGATCCTTATCAGAATTGTCTCGCGGAAATCTGCCATTTGCGCGCAAGGGTTTCCGAATTGGAAAATACGCTGAAAGAATTACAGGACGGCATACCCATGGCTGAGGTTATTGTGGAAGAAGAATAAAAATCGGACGAGGGAAATTATATGAAAGTTTACAATTCGCTTACGAAAAGAAAGGAAGAATTCGTCCCTTTGGAAGAGGGAAAGGTAAAGATGTACGCATGCGGCATTACGGTGTCGGGCGAAGCGCATATCGGGCACGGATATCAGGCGCTCATTTACGACATCATGCGCAAATTTCTGGAAAAACAGGGGTATAAAGTCACCTATGCCCGAAACTATACGGACGTGGACGACAAAATCATCGCAAAATCGAAAGAGACGGGAATCCCCGCGGACGAATATGCGGCCAAGATGATAAAGGACATCGACGAGGTGATGCGAAAATTCCGCGTAGACGACCCCGACATCTGGCTGAAAGCGACGGAAAATATCGGAAATATCATAGATTTCATCGCAAAACTCATCGAAAAGGGGCATGCTTATCCCACGAAAAAGGGCGATGTGTATTTCGACGTGGACAGCTACCCCGCCTACGGACATCTTTCGAACAGGAGCCTCGACGACGCGCTCGACGGCGTGCGCGTCGATAACGACGACGAGAAGAAAAACGCTTATGATTTCGCGCTCTGGAAGAGTGCGAAACCCGGGGAAATCTGCTGGGATTCCCCTTGGGGAAAGGGCCGCCCCGGCTGGCATATCGAATGTTCGGCCATGAACCGCGCGGCGTTCGGGGAACAGATAGATCTTCACGGCGGCGGCCGCGATCTGATTTTCCCGCACCACGAAAACGAAATCGCACAGACGGAGGCGCTGACGGGAAAGCCCTTCGTCAAATATTGGACGCACAACGGGTTGATTAAAGTGAACGGTCAGAAGATGAGCAAATCGCTCGGAAACAGTCTGCTCCTTTCCGATCTCCTTGCAAAATATTCGGACGAGGCGATCAAGTTCGCGCTGCTGCAAACCAATTACCGCAACGATATCAACATCACGGACGATTTGTTCCCCGAGGCGGAAAAACACTTAACGGAATTTTATGCCATCCTCTCCGCGGCGGAAGATTCGGGAGCCGAAGCGGACGATACGGACAAGGCGTATGCGTTGAAAATCGACAAAGAGTTCGACGAGTGCATGAGCGACGATTTCAATACGGCTCTGGCGCTGAGCAATCTGTTCGGGTATTTCAGGGAAATAAAGAAATGTCTGGCGGAAAAGGACGGAAAAGGCGCCGCTCCGCAGACCGACGGGGCGAAAACGGCGGAGGGAACTTCGCGGGCGACGGCGGGACGGGCGGTCGCCATGGCGGCGCAGATACGAAAGACGTATTCCCTGTTGGGGCTTTTCGAAAGGCCCGCGAAGGAGTACCTCGACAAATACGCGCCGCGCGGGGAAGAAATTCCCGCCGACGTGAAAGCGATTGCGGAAGAGCGCTTTGCGGCGCGTAAGGAAAAGGATTGGGCGAAGAGCGATCTCCTCCGCGCCCGCCTTGCCGAACTGGGGTATTCCGTCAAGGATTCCAAGGACGGGTACGAGCTCACGAAAAACTGACGGGGGCAGGCGGAGTATTCAAAAGCAGAAATAATTGCGGAAATTGACGAGGGAATCTCTCGCAGCGAGCGAGGGCGTCAGAAGGACGGCGGGCGGAAAACATCGTTTTTTGTCCGAAACGAAAACGGCCGGATAAAAACGGCCGACGCGGGCGAAAACGTTTGACATTTTTCGCGCGACCTTATATAATTTTAGAAAAAACGCAGACAAAAAGGTAGACGACATGAAAGAATATACCAGCGAAAGTTTAAGAGAAATGTATCTCGGATTTTTCAAGGCCCGCGGGCATAAAGTGATTCCGTCGGCTTCGCTCATTCCCGAAAACGACCCGACCGTTTTATTCACCACGGCGGGCATGCACCCCTTGGTTCCCTATCTTCTGGGCGAGAAGCACCCCGCGGGGAACCGTCTCACCGACGTGCAGAAATGCGTCCGCACGGGCGATATCGACGACGTGGGCGACGAGAGGCACTGCACCTTTTTTGAAATGCTGGGAAATTGGTCTTTGGGAGATTATTTCAAGAAGGAAATGATTCCTTGGAGCTATGAATTTCTGACGGGAGAAAACTATCTCGGAATTCCCTCGGACAAGCTGGCGGTGACGGTATTCGGGGGCGACGAGACGCTGCCCCGCGACGACGAGGCCGCCGAACTTTGGGAACAAGCGGGGATCAAGAAGGAAAACATCTATTTCATGCCCCGCGAAAATAATTGGTGGGGTCCCGCGGGACTTACGGGGCCTTGCGGAACGGACACGGAAATGTTCGTTATCCGCAAGCCCAAATGCGGGCCGAACTGCAATCCCGATTGCAGCTGCGGCGCGTTCCTCGAAATCTGGAACGACGTCTTTATGCGCTTCAATAAACAGGCGGACGGCAGCTATACCGAGCTCAGACAGAAAAACGTCGATACGGGCATGGGGCTGGAACGCGCTCTGTGCGTCCTGAACGGAAAGTCGAGCGTATACGAAACGGATATTTTTGAAAAAGCGATTCAAAAGATTTCCGAATTGACGGGCCGCGCTTACGGCGCGGACGAGGAGACGACGAGGGCGTTCCGCGTCGTTTTGGACCACGTCCGCACGGCGACCTTTATGATCGGAGACGAAAAGGGAATCGTCCCTTCCAACACCGACCAAGGGTATATTTTGCGCCGCATTATCCGTCGCGCCGTGCGTTATGGACGCAAGATCGATCTGCCCGAAGGCAGCCTCGCCAAAGTCGCGGAGACCTTTATCGAAAAATACAGTGCGGTATATCCCGAATTGGAGACAAACCGCGCGAAAATTTTCGAGGAACTCGACAAGGAAGAGGCGAAATTCTCCAAAACGCTGCAACAGGGGCTGAAAGAGTTTGAAAAGTGCATCGGCGGCCTGGAACGCAAAAACGCGTTCATGGCTGCGAAGGATTCCTCCTATGTTCCCGAAAAGGTCATCGGCGGAAAACAGGCGTTCCATCTGTACGACACCTACGGCTTCCCCGTGGAAATTACTTCGGAAATGGCGAAGGAACGTGGCTACGGCGTGGATCTCGACGGTTATAAAGCCGCTTTTGAGGAGCATCAGAGCAAGAGCAAAGCGGGCAGCGAACAGAAATTCGCCTGCGGGCTCGCGGATCATAAGGAGGAGACCACGCATCTCCATACCGCCACGCACCTCTTACATGCGGCGTTGAAAAAGGTATTGTCCGAGGACGTCAATCAGAAAGGGTCGAACATCACGGAAGAGCGCCTCAGATTCGATTTTAATTTCCCCCGTCCCATGACGCAGGAGGAGATTCAAAAGGTGGAGGCGCTGGTCAACGAAAAGATTTCCGAAAATATCCCCGTCGTCATGCGGGAGCTGAGTCTGGAAGAGGCGAAAAAGGAGGGCTTTACGGGCTTATTCGAAAGCAAGTACGGCGAGCGCGTCAAGACTTACTCCGTCGGCGATTTTTCCAAGGAAATCTGCGGGGGACCTCACGCCGCTTCGACGGGCGAGCTCGGGACGTTCAAAATCGTCAAGGAACAGAGCTCCGGCGCGGGAATCCGCCGCATTAAAGCAATTTTGACGCATGAATAATCCGTACGAACGACCATTTATCTGCGCCGCGCGAACGACGATTTGCGCGGCGCGGAAATATATGGCGACGGCCGAGCCCCCTAAGCAGAGGAGGAATCATGGACAGAAAACCGCAGGAAACGAATAAATCTTATCAAACGGAAAAGCCGTATAGAGAAGAAAAGCCTTACGAGGACGTCATCGAAAGGGAATTTTCCTTTCTTTTGGAGGCGGGATTTATATATGAATATCTCTACGACAAGGGTTCCGATTCCTCCTGCGTCTATATTTATCGTCTGAAAAAAGGGCGGGACTACCTCGATTTTCGTTCGGTTTCGGGCGGCGGGGAGGGAAATTTCGTCGTCTTTTCAAACGGACAGTATATTTTTCCCAATCTCCGCCTCCGTCATAAAAAATTATTCCGCGAATTTTTCTGGAAACACCTGCTGAAAAAAGCGACCGTCGAGGAACGCTGGCAATTCGCCGCTCGTCTGCTGCGGGAAGAGTTTTCGGACGGAAAGATCTTCGGAATAGAGTTTTAGAAAATAAAAAGAAAGAAGCCGTGCCGAAAAAATCGGCACGGCTTCTTTTACTCTTGGGTGTTTATAAACTTTCAGGGGAAATGAGCTTTGTTGATCAAGTTGTTTTTTCCGTGCGCGCTGTTTTCAGAGACTCGAGATAGGCTTTGGCTTCCTCTTCCGCTTTTGCGATGGCGTCTTTCCATTGTTTTTCTGCCTCTGCAAGTTTGTCGTTGAGCTTCTGTATAGCCTCTTCGACTGTTTGTACTTCTTCCTTCGTGAGGTCGTTTTTCATGGTGATGAGAACTCTTGCCGCATTAGCTTCCAGCGCTTCCTGCGCTGCGTGCGCCGCGGGAAGCGGTTCTTTACCGTCCGTCGCCGCTTTCAGGGAATCCACGAGCGTATTAAATTCCTTAAAATACGTATCGGCGGTGTTGCGGATACTTTCGGGAATCAAATTGACGATATCGAGGCAAAGGCGATTGAAGGCTGCTTTGTATTCTTCGGCGATTGCCGCGTCGATTTTATCCGCTTCCGCCTGCACGGCTGCCGTGATTTCTGCGATTTTCTGTGCGATGGCTGCGCGTTCTTCTTTCGTCATATTTTTGAAGTAAATATCGAGATAATTGTCGAGTGCGGCGACAGTCCTGCCGTTGTCTGTAATTTGCTTAATGAATGCCGCCTTTTCTTCTTCCGACATACCGAGCGCGGCTGCGATCGTTTCCAGCGTGGCATCGGATACCGCTGTTTTCGATTTTGCTTCCGCCACGGCTTCCGCAGCGGCGATTCCTGCGTCGAGCGTGCGGGCGGAAGAGGTATACAGGTTATAAATTGCACCGTAATGCACGCGTTGTCCGAGCAGAATTTCCGGAGTATATTTGATGTACGGGGTCAGCCATAAAGCGTCTGTAAGCTGCCCTTTCGCCGCTTCATAGGTTCGAGTTGCCGACTCTTTGGCTGCAATATACGCCGCTGTGGCATAGGGCTCGATTTCTTCGGCTTTCTGATTGATTAGGGCGAGAAGCTCGGAAAGATCCAATTCTGCCGCCGCTTCAAAAGTAAGGGTATCGTCTACGCTCTTGGCTTCAAGGATTAAACGGAATTCGCCCAATGTCAGATTTTCAATGGCGGCGTTGCCTTTATATTCCGCTTTGAGAGACTCGAACCGTCTGTTGACGGAGAACAATCCTTCGGTAGAGAAAGTAAGCCCCAGCCCGTCTGCTTCGGCGTTGAAAGCGGCTTCGATATCGCCCGTAAGTTCGTCTTTGTCCGCCTTGCCTTCGATCGAAATGTTCACCCCGTGGTTATCTTGATTGAGATATCCGAGTTCGACGGAAAGCTGTGCGATCTTTTTTGCCGCGTCTTTTGCGTTCATGCCCGTGAGGTCTGTCTCGAGAAGAAGAACCTGTGCGTCCTCGTTATCCGCGAGGACGGAGAGGACTTTGTCGTTTTTATCGAGAACGAGAGTGACGGAGGGGTTGACGTCGATTCCGACGTAGGAAACTGCTTCCGCCTGTTTCGGGGTGTCGCCGCATGCCGCAAAAGAAAAAATCATCGCTACGGCGGTTCCTGCCGCTAAAAATTTCAGGGCTTTGTTTTTCATAATTTTACCTCATTTCATTTTTTGTTCCGGTGGTTCCTTTTGACCGGGTTCGAACATTAAACGAAATGGAAGCGGAGTTTTATTGGAAAAAATAGAAATTTTTTATAAATTATTCTTTTTTACCTATTCTTTGGAGAAAATCCTCGTATTCTTGTTCCGAGATGGGTTTACGTTCGAGCGAAAACAGGGCGGAAAATTTTTGTTCTCTCTTTTCGGCGCGATCGCTGACCAAAGCGGAAATATCGTTTAAAAGTTTTTCTGCCGTTTGTACTGCGCCGTCGAGAATATCGGAGGCTATTTTTCCGAAAAAGTCGTTTGCGACGAGCGAATAAAATCTTAAACGTCTGGGAAGATTTTCGATACCGCCGAAAGAATTTTCGTCGATTCCCTCAGCGTCGAGTTTTCTGAGATCTTCCATATCTTCTTCATCGAGAATGGCCTCGTAATAATCGGAAGCCGCCTTATATTTTTGATAGGATACGCTACCGTGAATAAGCCCTCGCTCCCGGCAATCGATTCCGTATAAAATATACAGGGTTTCGATGAGCGGAGACATCTGCGCAAAGAGCGCATTTCCCTCAATCCCCAAAATTTTTTCGTCGACCGTCCAATAGTTTCCGAAAATTTCTCCGCCGGAATTTTCGGGCAATGCGATAATTTTTTTGTTGATTCTTCCGATTTCGTTCAGAAGGTCATATTTCGCAAGGGCATCTTTCAAAAGATCTGCGGCGTAATCGTAAACAGTTTTTTCCGCCAAAGACGTCAAAGCAGCTATATCTGCGCTCTCTGTTTTGAAATCGTACCAAAGAGTGGGGAGAGTATCGTATTTGTTTGTCAGGGTTTCCGCTTCGGGCGTTTTTTCGGAAAACGTCTCTATATATACGTAGACGCCTTTATCGTTAAAAAATTCGACGAGTTCGTTTTGTATGCCTTGCGCCTCTTTTGAGGCGTTTTCCCGATTGTTGAAAAGGGATACGGTTATTTTGTTGTATTTTTCCGCGGTACCCTTGTCTGAAATGCGAATATACCCCGTTGCGGCGGCGCGTTCCGCGATAAGGCGTGCCGCTTCCTCCGCGCTTTTGTCCTGCAAAGACTCGGCGAAGGTTTTGTCTTGGAGAAGAACGTCTCCGTCCTCGTTTCGGCTGGTTACTTTTTTTACTCGATAGTCTTCGTCCAACGTCAGCGCCAAAGACGGGTTGATGTCTATTTGCATGACGGCAAATTCTTCGCCGCGAAGAAAAATATTTCTTCCGAAAAGGGAAAAAAGCATGATGAACGAGAGAATAATACTCGCCGCAGCGGTAAAAATTTTGACAAATCTAAGAGAGGGCTTTCGTTTACTTGTCGTTGTCCTTGTGTCGCAACGCGCGGGTAAACGATCGGCGGAAGTTTGAATGATTTCGTCTTTTAGCCGCTCCGACATGGGAGGAAGGGCGTTTTCGAGCTCTCGATTCAGTTGTTCGAAAAAATCCTTTTTTTTCATTTTTCATCCTCCAAAAATACGCGTAATTTTGCGAGCGCAGCTTTATATTTCCAAGTAACCGTTCCTAACGGAAGGGAGAGAATCTCTGCGATTTCTCTATGTTTATACTGCCAAATTGCATGTAGAATTACGATTTCTCTTTCACTCTCATCCAAAACGTTCGTCATTTGATTGAGAAGAGGAAGCCGCGGCTCGACGGCAAATTCGATTTCAGAAACCCCGTCTAAGGGATCGGCCCGTCGCTTTCGTCGACGGAGTTCGTCGCGCGATAAATTTTTTGCGATTTGAAATATCCATGCACGGGCGTCTGTGCCCGGAATATATTGAAATGCTTTGCGTTTTACTGCAAGAAAAACTTCTTGAGTGACGTCTTCCGCGTCGGCGTAATTTTTCAAATAGGAATATGCAAAGGCAAAAATTCCTTTCGCGGTATTTATATACAGTCGCTCAAATGCGACGGTATCGCCCTTCGCAACTTTTTTCATCAGCATGTCTATTTCTTTCTTTTCCATTTTATATTCCTTATCTTCTCTCACTAAATTAAACGTTTGAAAATATATTTTTATTGGTGAAAATCTTTTACAAGAAGAATTTTTTTATAACCGATTTGAAAAGTGCTTCACTATTTTATATTATAATAGGTCTGGCGGAAAAGTCAACTGTTTTCTCTTCTCGAATTTTTAGGAGACTACAAAAGTAAATTTCAATAAAACAGTCCAAAAAAACGGTTTTTTCTATTGACAAACGCAACTTTGTGTATTATAATGGAGAAAAAGGCGATGGGGATAAGCGCTCCGAAGCCGTAATTTTGAAAGGGAAAAGAGGATAGATATGAACAAATACGAGTATGTAAACGTTCAGATGGGTACTTTCAACACCAGACGTTTTTCTTCGGGCAACGTATTGCCCATAGCGTCGGTGCCGCACGGTATGGCTTCGTTTACCATACAGAACGAAAAATCCGCGGGGAGTTGGTTCTATTCTCCCTATTCCAAGAGCTTTGAGGGACTTCGGCTCACGCATCAACCCTCTCCGTGGGTGGGGGATTACGGTTATCTGATCATTACGGGGCAGAGGGGGCCGCTCTATTTCGACGAGGAGCGCCGCTGGTCCTCCTACGATAATGAAAATTGCGTGTTTCAGCCGGCATATATAAAGGGCTATGTACGCAGGGATCGCTATACCTTTGAGCTCTCTCCTACGAACAGCGGAGCGGTTTTTCGCTTTTCCTTTTCGGAGGAGGGGGAAAATCGTATCAATTTCATCGGAGACGGAAAGACTGTCTTTGAATATGACGAAAGGAGCGGTTTTGTGACGGGATATACGACTTCTTGTTCACACGCCGTACGATTCGGGGAATTGCGGCAATATTTTGCCGTGAAAACGGACGTTCCGTTTTCCGTGGAGCGAGGAGAAAACGCGCTTTCGCTGACGATGCACGCAAAGGTGGCGGAATGTCGGTTGGCGACGTCGTTTTTGTCCGCGGAGCAGGCAAAGCTCAATTATGCGCGCGAGCTTGAAAACCGCACGCTGGAAGAAGTCCGCGCGGCGGGGGAAGCGGAATGGGAAGAGTATTTATCCCGAATCGACATAGAGGATAAGGACGAGGAGCGCAAAGCAGTCTTTTATACGTGTATGTACCGCGCCTTTCTGTGGCCGAGAAAATTTCATGAGACGGATGCGGAGGGAAAAATCCGCCATTTAAATTTAGAAACGGGAAAGCCGGCGGACGGCGTATTATATGTGGATAACGGTTTTTGGGACACCTATCGGACGCTGTACCCCTATCTTTCTGTTATCGATACAAAATTGTATGCGGAAATGGCGGAGGGCTACTATCATTATTATGAGGACAGCGGCTGGTTGCCGAAGTGGCTTTGTCCCGACAATTTCAACTGTATGCCGGGCATGCTGGTAGAAGCGACGATGGCCGATGCGGTAGTCAAGGAGATTGTGGGCGGGGAGCTTTCGGAAAAGATTTTTCAGGCACTTTTGCACGACGGGGAGAGCTTTTCCGGCGAAGCGGGCGTAGGAAGAGTCGCCGCGGAGGAATACAGAGCGCTCGGATATGTGCCGTATACCGCGGCGAAAGAGAGTGTCAATGAAACTCTGGATTGCTGCTATGGAGATTATTGCATCGCCAAAGCGGCGGAAAAATTGGGCCATGGCGAAGAGGCCGAAAAGTATTTCCGCTATGCGAAGAATTATCGGAACTTATTCGATAAGGAGACGGGGTTCATGCGCGGCAGGGACGAAAAGGGGAATTTCCGCGACGAGGTTTTCGATTGCTACGCATGGGGTCGGGATTATACGGAGGGTTCGGCGTGGCAGAGCTCTTTTGCCGTCTATCACGATATTTCGGGCCTGAACGACTTATACGGTGGGAAGCTGGCGGAAAAAATCGACGAAATGTTGACCGCGCCGCGCTATTATTCCATCGGCGGGTATAACGGGGAAATTCATGAAATGAGCGAGCTCGCGGACGCGGATTTCGGACAATGTGCCATTTCCAATCAGCCCTGCTTTCATGTTCCGTATATTTACAGCGAATTGGGCGACGTAAAAAAGACGGCGGAGCTCGTGGCAAGGCTGATGACGGCCTTTCATGACACCGTCGATGGATTTCCGGGAGATGAGGATAACGGCACAATGGCGGCATGGGTGATTTTGAGCTGTCTCGGATTTTATCAGATGTGCCCTTCCCGTCCCGATTTCACCATGAGCCTGCCCCTGTTCGACAAAGCGACCGTACGTCTGGCGAACGGTCGGACGCTGCTTATCGAAAAAGCGGCTTTCGACGCGGAAAACATGCGCAATAAAATCGGTTATGAAGAATTGATGCAGGGCGGCAGCTTGGCGGAAATCGCTCGCAGAAAATAGAGGGACAGCATGACGAACGTTATCCGCACGGAAGGGTTGACGGAAGAAGAACTGGCGTTGGCGCAGTTTATGCAGGGGACGCTGAACCGCGGAGCGCGGCGCGTCTATATCGGTGCAAAATATTATATGGATTACCTCTCGGACGAGCATGAATTTTGCTCCGTGTGGGAGCTTCTCGAAGAGACGTCGGGCGAGTTTGAGGGGCTGGCGGTATACGATTACGCGCCGGGAGATGAGTCGATCAATCTCGCGGCGACGGCCTGTGCGGCCTCCCGACTTCTGGGGATTCCGCGCACTCTCTTGGCACGAGTCGGAAAATACGGATTGTCGGTAGAGTTTGACGCGGCAAATTTCAAGGGTACGCCCGCGGAGCGCCAACGTGCCGTATGGTTGAAATTTCGGGATAGACTTCGGCGGGACTGCCTCGTGCATCAGGTGACGGAAAAGGAGGGATTTCGCAATCGTCTGAGGGATTTTTCCGTTTGCCGCGGTGCATTTACTTTTTTTGCCCGCCCCGATACGGACGAGAAATTTTTGTCCGAAGTGCTCGCGTGGGCGGATAAAAATGTGCCCGTATACGGCTGGACGACGGATGAGATTGAGTTTGTCGCCGCGCTTTCCCGCTTCGGAGACTATCTCATTCCTTGCGATTGGTCCTTCAATCATAGCTATCTATACCGCGAAAAGCCCGTTTTTCTGCGCCAAAAAAGGCACTATCCGAAATGCCGCGCAGACGAAAAAAAGCATTATATTGCATTCGTCGTCAGCGACGGAGATAATGTTCAATGGCTGGAACGCGGTTTCGCCCGCGAGAGCGTCTATGGACAGCGCCTGAGAGGAAAAAAGAATTATAAGGTGAGCTGGACGGCGGCGCCCATACTCACGCAGGTATGTCCCGAGGCTCTGGAAGGGATTTATACGCAAGCGGGAAAGGACGAATTTATCTGCGGAGTGTCCGGGATCGGCTATACGAACTGCATGACTTATCCCGAAGAATATCTCGAAGAATATGCCCGTCGGACGGCGGAGGGAATGTCTCGCGCGGATATGCGTATTTTAGCGCTTTTGGACAATCTCGCAAACTTGGGAACGGACGCGGAGAAAAGGCTGGAAACGTTCGCCGCCTTTCCAAATATCGACGGCGGGATATGGCAGCTGGACCCCGATCGCTATGAGGCGGGCGGCGGAAAAATTTTTTGGGCGAACGAAAAACCCTTCGTCAGCGTGGGAGTGTCCCTCTGGCACCCGTCGGGCGACCCCAAGGCGGTAACGAAGGAATGGCTGGACGAAATCGCGGGAAAATTTGACGCTCGTCCCGCGGATATTTATTCGGAAAAGGGATATACGGTCGTCAATGTCCACCCTTGGACGGTGGATATGGAAGCGCTCGACTATTTCGTTTCCCGTTTGGATAAACATATAATAAAAATCGTGACGGCGGGGGAACTCGTTTCGCTCGTCAAGGAATATGTGAGGAAAAAATGATTACTATCAACGATGTTGCAAAAAAATGCGGAGTGGCAAAATCCACCGTTTCCAATGCGCTGACGGATAAAAAATACGTCAGTCCCGACCTCAAAAAGAAAATCATGGACGCTTGTAAAGAATTGGATTTTCAGCCGAATTTTTATGCTTCCACCCTCTCCCGCGGCCGCACGAATATCGTCGCGCTGGTGCTCGAAGAGGACAGCGATGTCAAATATAGGGGCTTCTATACCGACCTCATCGTTTCCTGCCTGCGTACCGCCGCGAAAAAGGGAAAACATCTCCTCGTATACAGCGGCCTCGATAAAAGCTCGGTTTTGACAATGCTCAAACGGGATAAAGCACCCATCGACGGCGCCGTTGTCATGACGCCGCTCGTAGATGACGCCCGCATTTCTCAGCTCGAAAAACAACGTATCCCCTGCGTCATTATCGGCCGCCCCGCCGCGGCCGTCGGAATTAGCTATGTGGACATCGATAACGTCAAAATGGTCTCCGACGTCGTGAAACGGCTCTACAAACAGGGCTGGCACAGACTTTGCCTCATCAACAGCGAAAAGGATAAAACCATTTCCATAGACCGCGCCGCGGGCTTTTCCAAAGCCCTCTCCGCCTTCGGAGAGACGAATTTCCAAATCGTCTATACCTCCGCCTGTACGGAGGAGGAAGGCTGCCGCTGCGCGACCCCTTTTATGGAGCGGAAAACGGCCTTCGTCGTCTCCGACGGGACCGTGGCTCGGGGCGTCGCTCGTGCGGCGTGCTCCGCAGGGCTTGACCCTCTTTCCGATATTAAAATTTATTCCCTCGGCGAGGACGATGCCGGCGCGGACGTCTCTTGGGAATATGCCCGTCAGGATTATGTCAAATTGGGCGAAATTGCCGTGAATACTCTCCTCGACGAAATCGAGGGCGATACAAGCGTTAAAAAAATTTGTACCGATTATTATACCGTCTGATTTTTTAACTTTTTTGAAAATTCAAGAAAATTTTTCTAAAACCTATTGACAAGGAACAAAATCCGTGTTACAATAAGGACAGAAAAACAGTTTTCTATGTTTTTTTAGAAAAAATAAATGGGGACGTCCCCATTTACGTAATACAGCGTATTACGTAAAAAACTTATCGGGGAAAGATGAGCGGCGGTACGGGACCGCCGCGCAAGATGGAGTGTCGTTCGGAATCTTTTGGCAAAGAAAGAACAGAATCGTTGTGTCGTGAGTTACAGCAAAGACGCAAGTCGGGCGCTCCGTTTTATTTTTCCTCGTCAAAAAAACGGTTTTCTAACAAGATTGTAACGGAGAGATATTTTTGGTATGAAAGAAAATATCCGTCCGAAGCAAAAAAAATGCGCAAGACGCGCAAAAGGGAGGAATTTGTAGCATTATGAAACGAATAGGAACGGTTTTCGGTTTTGTATTTGTTTTGTGTGCGGCGATGGGATTTGCCGCATGTTCGCAGAAGGTTTCGGACAGCGACAGCAGCGGCGGAGCCGAGGGAACAAAGGCGAAGATTCTCATCGCGGGACAGACGGCGGACGAGGAGGGAATTTATTCCCTGACGCTGGAAGAGGAGGCGAAGGGGACGTATACGCTCGTCGTGGGGACGTTGACCGATTATGCCTTTACGGTAGCCGTAACGGATACGAAGGTCGTTTCCGCCTCGGTCACGGAGACGACGTTGACGCTCGAAGCGCTGTCGGCGGGCAGCACTTCGGTGACGATTTCGGAGTCGTCGGAAAAGGCGGAGGACGTGAACATTCGGGTGACCGTGACCGCGAAGGGCGAAGAAACGGTGGCGCCCACGGGGCTGAGCGTGAGCAATCTCGCGGACGACAGCGGCGCGGGAGAAGCGGACGACCCCTATTCGGTGAAATTTTCCGCCGGAAAGCAATCGGTACATAGTTTGGTCGTGAGGCCGTCAGATGCAGATAAAGCCTTCACTTGGACTGTGGGGACTTTGTCGGAAGGTACATTTACAGAAAACAGCGGGCTCGACCTCACCGCCGAGCAGAGCGGCAATACGCTGACGCTCTCTTCTTCTACGGCGGGGGAATATGCGCTTCGCGGCAAGGCGAACACGGGCGATTTAACCGTCTATTTCCGCGTGACGGTAGAGGAATATACCGAGCTTACGGGAATTACCGCGAATCTGCCCGAAAGCGAGGAGGAGGGCTATGACTATTATTTCAAGACGGCAAAGGGTACCTCTTGGAATATGACGGACGGCATGGCGGGGCGCGGAGAGGCGCTCTTAAACGGGAGCGTCATGGGCGGCGCGCAGGCTCCGCTCAATCTGACCTACTATGCGTCCCTTTACAAGATGACGTTTACACCCGTTCCTGCGGAAGCGACGGATACCACGTGGACGATACAGGCGGATAAAGAGGGAATTTTCACTTTGAGTCCGGACGGAAATTGGACGGCGGCCGCGGCGGGAACGGCCGTGCTCACGGTGTCCAATACTTCCGGAGAGGCGGAAATAAAAATCAAAGTAGAGGTCGTAGATACGCTGTATAACGGCGTTTTGAAGAGCGAATTCGATTCCATGACTGCGGATACTGAGGTGAATTGGAATTTCGACTCGAATCCCGACGATTTGGATTATACGAAGGGGCTTCTCGGAGATTGGAGGCTCGTAATGAACAAAACTACGGCCAATCCCGACGGTGACGACGGCAATCAGAAGATTTTCTATCTCGGCACCGCAGATCGCATTTACGGGGTGTGTCTGGAAACCCGAATCGATTCTTCGACGGGACTTTCCGCGGGGGAAGTGACGGCTTTGACCTGGACGAAGGCGCATATTCCCGCGACGGCTACGACGATGACGGTAGCAATCGGCAACAATGACAAGACGTTCGGCAGTTATCGTATCACGCTGGTGAAGGCGGACGGCACTGCAAAGTGCGTTACCGACGGCTGGGTATTGAAGAGCAAACCTCTGGACGACGGCAAGCCATATGCGGAGTACCAAATTCCCGACGACTTTAAGGATTCCGACGTCGCAATCGTCATCGAGACCTCTTTGGCGCAGACGGACAACAACTGCGAGCTGCATTTCAAGGGGCTTTGGATAAACAGCTATAAGGCCGTGGAGAGCGTTTCTCTTGCGAGTGACAAGGCCTCTGTGGGGCAAGGCGGCACCTATACCATAAATGCGACTGTGACCCCTTCCGATGCGTCCTATAAGACTTTAACGTATACGCTTGCGGATGCTCCCGAAGGAGGAGAGGACGGAATTGCTATTTCGAGCGCGGGCGTTATTTCTATCGCCACAGATGCGCCCGTCGGGGAATATAAAATCGTAGTGGCATCTACGGATAATCCGAAAGCGACTGCGGAATTTACGCTCACGGTGACACAATATACTGCATTGACGAAATTTGACGGCGGGCTTTACCTCGGAGAGCGGGAAATCCATTACGGTGCGGATACGCTGTCGGGTGCGACGATTGCCGCCACGTTCGACGAGGACGGGATTTATACGGATAAAGCGCTTGGTTTCAGGTTTACGGCAAATGAAAATGCGTCCGTGACGACCTATAAAGTAGCGATGGGCACCGATGGAGTAGTCGCTTTTGAAAACGGAGAATTTTCGTTTATCGGAGCGGGAACGACGACGGTCACGATTACGCCGGACGACAATCCCGACCTTGCGATTTCCTTCACGGTCACGGTGAGCGCGTACAATGCGGCCGAATCGTTGATTGTGGGGACGAACGTCACTAAAACCTCCGCAGCCATGTTGAGCGCAGACGACAGCGCAAGCTGGACGAACGCGGCGGGTTTGAAGAAATTTGTTTTCAATACCGTAGATAAGAGACATTCAAACGCAAAATGGAATACCGACGGCGATGCGATACAGTTTGAAAGCCATGTCGTTCAGGCGAATAGTCAAAATCCCGTCAATATCGGCTATAACCTCATTTCCGTCGGGAAGGATATGAAGTATTTTAGCTTCAAGGTACACGGGCACAGCGACGACAGATATCTCGAAAGCAGCAATATCCGCGTGCGCGTCGCCTATCTCGAAGGAGAGAACTGGACTGTGGATATGCTCCTCGATTGGACGACGATCGCCAGCCGCTGGAAGCAAAAAGAGGAATGGTATACGCTCTCCCTCGACGTGAGCGCCTATGCGGGAAGAAATATCCTCGTGTTGTTTGAAATGGTAGGCGGCTTACAGAATAACGGCAACTTCCCGAAGGATTCCGATTCCGCGGCGGGCGGATACCTGTATCTCAGCGGAATCACCCTTTCGGCGGAAATGCCCGAAGGAGCAATCCCCGCGCCTGACGGCGAAGTGGAAGCCGACTATAATACGTATAGAATGTATGCGAATGCCTCCCTTGCGGCCGACGGCTGGACGGTGAGCGCTTCGGGAAAGGGCGGAGACGGAAAAGGGTCGTATACTGCCGAGGGCGTATATGCGCCGCTCACGCTCACCTATACGGGTTCTTTGAGCGAAAAGGTGTCTCTGCAATTGACGACAACGACATTTTACAGCAATACGACGGCGGCCGCGCTGTATCCTTGGGGCGTATTCCCCGCTTTGAACAACGGAGAAACGGGCGAAATTCAGCTCTCTTCCTCCGACGAGACGATTTTCACCGTCGCAAACGGCGCGATTACTCCCGTCAAGAACGGAACGGCAAAATTGCTCGTCAAAGCGTTGGCTTACGGAAGCAGCGATAAATATGTGACCTTTGAAGTGACCGTGACCGTCTCCGCCGTGGAAACGGCAGTGACGGCAAACGAAACCGCCGCGACGATTGAGGCGGGCGGAAGCTATACTTTTGACTATTATACGATTCCCGCGGAGCAGGAAACGCAGTTCTCCGTGACGGCAAAGCCCGAAACCGCAACAGACGCTTCCTATACGCTCGCAGACGGAAAATTCACGGCGGCGGAAAATGCGCCCCTCGGCGATTATACCGTGCGCATTTCCTTAAAGGCTTCCCCCGAAGTGTATTGCGAAGTGAAAATTACCGTCGCAAAAGTAACTTCTTGGGAAAATAAGGCCGCTATTCTCGACGAATATACGGGCTGGAAGATAACGGGCGACTGGGATTCCGGCGTCGGAGAGGGCGCGGATATTCGTAACACGGGCTACCTTTCCAAGAGGTGGATTTGACGGGACTCAAAACGCTGACGGTTAACGCGCGGGTATTCGTCCGCGAAAATGAAACCAATCCGAAAATGTATGTCGCCGTCATGGTGGACGGTCAGGCGGTTCGGATTCGGGCGGCCGGCGCGACAGAGGATACCGTAGAGCTGGATACGACCGACGAGAAATATAACACTCCGCAGGCATATACCTACGACCTTTCGGCTTATGCGGGAAAGAAAATAGAAATCCGTATCGGCGTGGATCAAGGTTCGCACTGCGTCATTACGAGCATAGCTTTAAGCTGAGTTTAAGAAAAAGAGGCCCCGTCCGCGGAAACGCGGACGGGGAGAAAAGAGAGGGCGGAAGGGGTTTCCGCTCCGTTCAAAAAGGAGGAACAGACATGAAAAAGATTATCTCCGCGATTTGTGCCGTGACGTTGATTGCCGCGACGGCGATTTCCGGCGCGGCCTGTACGCTGGGCGGAAGAACGAGCGATAACAGCATCGGAGAGCTGACCAGCAAAGAGGGTAAAATTACGATTTGGTGGCCGGGCTCTACGGTGGAAATGAAGGCGATAGAGCAGGCAAAAGCGGACTATATAGAAGAAAATCCCAAAGTAGAAATCGAAATTATCGGTCAATCCACGGCAGATTTCTATTCGGCGTATATGCTCGCCTGCGCGGGCAACTCCGCACCCGATATTGCTTACGTAGATCACGTTTACGTACAGATGCTCGCCTATTACGGATACATAGCCAATCTTTCCAGCGCGGGGTTCGAGTCTTTGTCCGACACCTTTATCCCTACGCTTTGGGACGCGAATTTTTATGAGGACAGTCTCTATGCGCTGCCCATGAGCGCCAATATTCTCGCTACCGTCTACAACAAGACGTTGATCGCCAAGGCGCAGAATACGACGACGGATAAAATCGTGCTGCCGAAAAATTACGATGAATTTATCGAGCTTGCAAAAAAGATAAACGCGCTCAACGACGCTTCTACGGCGGGGGATCCCTATTATGCCGTTACGCTTCCCGCAGGGACGGGGAACACTTCCATGGCGTCCATGACCTATCTCGCCTATGTCAATCGGAGCGGCGGGACGGGAATCCTTTCGGAGGATTTGAAAGAGAGCCTCATCAATACGCAACCCTGCATGGATGCGGCGCTTAAATTATACGAGCTGGGACAGTATTCGACTCCCACCTTCGCAGAGGCGAAATTTGAATCGGGAAGGGTCGGATTTATCGAAATGGGACCTTGGAAGATGTCCGATTACGAAAAATATTCCAAGGCGTATAATTGGGAGGTAGGATATACGACGGCGATTCCCTTCACGGAAGGCGGAAATTCGGGCGCGACGCTGGGACTTTACAGCCTCGTCGTCACCAATAACAGCAATTCCGCTTTGGCGGCGGACTTCGTGAAGTTCGTCGCTTCTAACGACAAATATCAGCTCGCCTTCTCCACGCCGCAAAACCTTCTTCCTACGACAAAAACCGCCATTGAGGACGACTACTATTCGGGAGACGTATGGCAGGTATACGTCGAACAGCTCGAAAATGTCGTCGTGCGTCCCGGCTCGCCCGCTTGGACGGATATAGAATCCGTGCTGGGAACCTTCGTCACGAACCTCGTGCAGAGAACCTACGACGGAGAGGACGGCGTTCGGCAGGCGTGCATCGGGATTCATAATCAGGTGACTTCCGCGCTCGAAGATATTTATTCGGAATAAAACCGAGGCGGATAAATTTTAGTGACGGGAGGTCTTGCTCAAAAATGAAAAACGTCGCCGGAAAAAAGAAACAGCCCTTTTCAAAAAAATATAAGCGGGAAATCGTCGCTTATTCGCTGATAGGGATTCCGCTCCTTTGGTGGACGGTCTTTTTCGTCGTCGCACTGCTCTGGGCGTTCTTTACCAGCTTCACAAATATGCGCGGCGGCTATGGCTTGGAGTTCGCTACAAAAATTGACTTTCAAAATTACATCAATATCTTTACGGCGGGCTCCTCTCAATTCAAGGCGTTTTGGAATGCAATGAAGGTCACGCTCCTTTGGACGGTCGTCATGATGATCGGAAATAACGTCATGGGGATTCTCTGCGCCTTTCTCATCAAGAGCTTGAAGCGCGGCGGAAAGTTCTTTTTGGCCTTTCTCTTTTGGCCCTCCCTCGTTTCCGCCGTCGTTGGCGCCGATATTTCCAAGACGCTGTTTGCCTCCGATTCCTCCGGCATCGTCAACCAAATCATCATGTTTTTCGGCGGCTCGCCCGTCCAATGGTTGGAAAATTCCAATACCGCCATTTGGGCGCTGATGGTCGTTCCCTTCTTTTTCGGCTTCTGTCAAAAATTATTGATTTATTATGCGTCTATCGTTTCCATTCCTTCGACGTATACCGAAGCCGCCAGCTTGGAGACGTCCAGCCGGTTCAAAATCTTTTTCCGGGTGACTATGCCGCTCATGAAGAATGCGATTGTGCTCAATACGCTCTTATCCATTATCGACGGATTTAAGATTCTCGGCCCTATGCAGCTCGTCACGGACGGCGGGCCGGCAAGCAGCACGCAATCGGTAATGCTGCTCATTTATAATACGATTTTTAAGGCTCCGTCGAGAGTGGGGCAGGGGTGTGCCTATGCCTTTGTATTGTTCATTTTCATTTTAATCGTTTCTATCATTCAAAGAAAAATAGCGGGAAAGGAGGAGTCTACGATTGAATAGCGAAAAGTCGGTGCGCTCTGCGCCAAAAAGCGTAAAAACACAGCGCCGCCAAGACAGGCGTTTTCAAATAATCAGTATCGTATTTCTCGCGATAGTGGCTTTCTTTCAGACCTTTCCTTTTTGGATAAAGCTGATAGACGCTACACATTCTCCGGAATTTCTTCCCGAAATCGGAAAGGTTTACATTTGGTTCGCGGATTTTACCCTCGTCAACTTCAAGACGGTTATCGAGTCGGCCAGACTCTTTCAGGCGCTCGGCGTCAGCCTCCTGCATACCGTATCTTTTACGGGACTCAGTTTATTTGTCGCCGTGCTCGTCGGGTATGTCCTTGCAAAGATGCAGTTCAAAGGAAAAGCATTTGTGAGCACGCTCCTTTTGACGACTCTGATGATTCCCGGAGAGATTTTATTGGCGGCAAACTATAAACTTACGATTTTTTTCGGGATCAACGACAGTATTCTTGGAATTATTTTGCCGGGTATCGTCAACGTATTCGGGATATTTTTAGTAAAGCAGTACATGTCGAATATTCCCGACAGCGTCTTGGAGGCCGCCGGAATCGACGGGTGCGGTGAGTTTAAGAAAATCATCGTCATCGTTTTCCCGATGTCGGTGCCCATCATTATGACTTATGTCATTTTGACTTTTATCGGGACATGGAACGAGTATCTCTTCCCCATGATTCTCTATACGACTTCCGGCTCCGGCTGGCTGTATACTTTACAGCTCGCAATGCAGAGTTTCTATCCCAATTTCGGCGGGAATGCGGATACTTATGTTCGCTCCGCGGGCATGATTCTCATTACTGTTCCCATTATTATCATGTATCTCATCTTCCAAAAATATATTCTCAATCAAAGCAATATCGCGGGCCTGAAATGAAAGAATCGGCCTTGGCGGAAGCGATAGTCAATCGGTTCAAGTCCGATTTACGCTTCGCCGATTTACGCGATGAAAATATCCTCAAAGGAGGGGAAAAATCGAAAATGAAAAAGATAGGTTTTAAGTTAATGGCGCTTCTTTCCGTGCTTTCGATTGCGGTTTCCGCCGGTTGCGGCGAAGGCCAAACCTCGAACAGTTCGGGCAGTGAAACGGGCGGAAACAGCAGCGCCGAGCATACGCACAACTATGTCAACGGCTATTGCACGATATGCGGCGAAAAGGACCCCGATTATACGGGAGGCGGAGAGATCGGAGACATTACGGGAGACGATGATTTCTCCTATTATAATACGACAAAGCTCCGCGGGGATAAAAAGGTTTTTGTCCTCAATAAAGAAGGGGGCATGTCTGCGGATACGCTCAATACGGTCTCGGCGCTGCAAGGATTATTCGCGCGGAAAGAGGTCACCTTCTACGTGGACGGAAAGTATATGACCAACGGCACCAATGCGGATATGTACTATCTCGACGAGGCGACGGAAAAGTACGGCGTTGCTTCGGAAAGCATCACGGTAGAGGATGCGGTAGGCATGTATATGGACGCTTGGTCCGAAATGGTCGAGGCGGGAACGTGGGGGAGCGGTATAGACCTCGCCTCCGGATTTAAGGACGCTTCGGGCTATTACAGCGCTTACAGCGAGGAGGAGACCGACCCCGCGAAGGCAGGGTACGCGACGCCCGGCTTTATCCTCTATAATCCCGATACCTATTCGGTCAATATTGCCTCCACGCTCGCGGGAATTACCGGATTTTTACCCGTCGCTGCGGATGACAAGGAGGAATTTGAAGAATACGGCCTGACGGAAAAAATGGACGTCACGAATGAAATGTGGAGCTATAAATGGTGCTTCGACGCCTGTATGATCGAACTTTCGAGCGGCGGGCTCGTGCATCAGGATTACGATTTGAATGGCGAAACGAATTATTACGTCCGCGACTACGGCGTGACGTATAAGTATCTTTACGTCTATTACGATAACACGACGACGATCAACAATACTTTGAAAAAGAATATTCACTCTTTTTTGGATAAGAATATTCCCATCATCGGTTATGCGTACAACGAGACGCAGGACGTTGCTCTGTTCAGTCAGTACGGACAATTTCTCGTGCCTACCGATTACACGATGAACCTGACCTTCCACGTGGCGGAGGAATTCAGGAGCGAGGACGGATTTACTCAACCGAACAGCGATAAGGATTTACCCGCAGAGAGCGGAAAGCATTATGTCGCCTTTGTCGTCTCGGACGGGGATAATGCACAATATTGGCAAAATACGGCTATCTTTTCCACTAGCTACATGAATGCTACGGGGCGGGAGCAGGACGATTTTGCGGTTACTTGGTCGATTACGCCCTCTCTTTCGGATATGATGCCCTTGGTCATGAATGCGGCGTATAATGGCGATATTACGACCGAAAACGATTATTTCTGCGCGCCGGTTTCCGGTCAGGGCTATATCGATGCGGGGAATTTCTATAATTCCGGAACGGAATACATGCAAGATTTCCTCGGAAAGCTGGATACTTATCTCCGCCGTGCGGATTTGAGCGTGACGACGATTATCGGTGCGGAAAACTACAAGGACGGAGGCATTTTCGGGACGATGGACGCTTATGCTTCCGTAGGAGCGCTGAAAGGCGGGCTCGTCCTCAACGGCGGGAGGTACTTTGAGGGGGCCTATTCGGGCGGCGTGTATTGGAAGAACGGAAAGCCGTTTATCGTGCCCCGCGATTCCCTTTGGAGCACCACGCCCGCTTATATCGCGGCGAGAATCAATAAATACGCCTCTACCGAGACGGGTACGGACGTCACGACGACGGATGCTTATTCCGTCATCAATGTGCACCCTTGGTCTCATAATTATTCGGATATTCGCACGATCGTCAATATGCTCTCCGATAATGTCGAGGTCGTCTCGCTCGACAGAATCGTGAATATGATGACGGACAGCGTGACGGATAAAGCGGATACGGTCGACCATTTCGTGATGCCCGAATCGGGTTCGGGGGCGACGATTACCGACGGCGAATTACAGCAGCACCCCGATTGGATTCCCACTGACCCGCTGTTCAACGACTTCCTGCTTTGGGAGGAGGATTGGACGGGCGACGTCACCTATCGTTCTTCCGATGTCGCTACCTCCGACGTATATCCCTCCTTCAAGACGAACATAGAAATTGCGGCGAAGGGAACGGCGGAAAAAGCGGAGTTTACGCTTCCGACCGTGGATAATGTATGGGTGTCGTTCTATGCTCGTGCAAACAGTACCGATCCTGTTGCGACGACCTCCTTCCGCTTGAAAATGACGGTGGACGGAACGGAAAAGACGGTGATCGAGCAAGCGACGCTCCGCGGCGTTTCGGGGACGGAAACCCCGATTGTGACGGGAGATGGCTGGCAGGCGTTCGCGTTCCCTCTGAAACAGTATTTCCCGGATTACAACGGCAAGCAAGCGAGCTTTGTGCTGGAAGTGACGGGCGACATTTCCATAAAACTGGATAATTTCTCGATTACCGACCGCTTTATCGTAGAGGGCGAGGATACGATCTGCGAGGACGTCTATTCCAACGAATTTGAAAACGGCAGTACAGAGGATTGGATGCTCGGCGACCAATTCCAGACCAGCCAATATTATCATTGGGCGGCATATGACAGAGAGACCTTAAAGCCTAAAGGAACGTTGCAGGTGGACGCTTCGGACGGAGGCGGAAACGAAAAGAGAAACGGCAATACCAACGTATGGTTCGCGAAAAACGTCGTTCTGCCCGAAACGCAGGACGCGCTGAAAGTCTCCGTTGAAATTGCGGGCGGAGCAAAAGCGAAACTTTCGATGTACGTGGACGGCAAATATGTCGTCGTCATCGATTGGACAACGAGCAGTCAAATCAAGGCCAAAGAGGTGGATATTACCGCGTTGTGCGCGGCTCAGGGAATCGAATCCCTTTCGGGCAAAGAAGTGACGTTCGTATTTGAAGTCCGCGACAACGCCAACGACGACAACGGAACCGGTCAGGATTTCAACCTGAGCTATTTCCGCATTGAATGGGCGGGAAAAGACGCAGAATGAGGCTCGGTCTTTGAATACAGGTTTTGAAAATATAGTTCGCGGGCGCAAGGCTGCGCCCGCGACGATATGGAGGAATATATGAAAAAATATCTCAGATACGGCCTGATTGTCGGACTTGCGTCCGTCTTTGCGCTCTCGGCCTTTGCGGGGTGCGGCGGCGGGGAAAATGAGAGCTCGCCCTCCTCGTCCGATTCGACTTCGGGAAATTCTTCTTCTGTCGAGGATACGGAAAATTATGAAGGATATTTCAAAAAAATGACGATTACTTCCGGCGATTTGCTCGTCTACGGCCGCGCGGAAAACCTTTCGACGGAACAACAGTTCTTGGCGGAATCCATTCAAGGACTGTTTGCCCAGAAGGGCGAATCCAAGTATTATCATTACCGTACAGGGTCTTATGAAACTTGGCTTTCGGAGATAGAGACGGAGTACGGCAAGAAAAACCGCGATGTAACTTTATCGGAAATGCTCCAAGATTATAAGGAGAATATCGGTACGGGTTACGTTTTGTTCGATAAATCGGTGAGCGCCTCGGTAAATTGCGCGCGCAGCATTGCGGGCGTGGAGGGACTCGCGATGATAGATATTTCCTTAAAAACTTGGGCGGAGGAAAACGGGCTCGTCCAGCGCTGCGACGCGACGACGATGAGCGAGGAGGAATGTTTCGATACCTATAAGGACAAATTCGATAATAGCGGACTCGTTCAACAGAACGGCTCCAATATCTTCCTTACGGATTATGCGATAGCCTGTAAATATTACTGCTATTTCGTGACGGATAAAAAGCCCGCCTCCCTGACCTTCCGCAATAAAGTACAGGATTGGTGCCGTGAGTGTGCCGTTTATGGCTGGTGTCCCCTCGACGAGGGAACGGACGTAGCGTTCAGTTCCAGATATGGCAGCTTTACGCTGGCCTCCGATTATTGTCTGAACATGTCCGTATTCTCTTGTACCGACTTTTTCGGGATAGATTATCTCGAACAGCCCAACAAGGAAACGGAAAAAGAGTATTCGACGAATAAACACTACATTACTATCGTAAACAGCGACGGAGACAATTTGCAGTGCTGGTACGGCGGTACCTTCGAAGATAAAAAGTATATGGGCGCCCAGCGCGGGAATTTCCCGATGGGCTGGTCCGTGAGCCCTGCACTCCTCAGCCTCGGCCCGAATATTCTCAAACATACTTATGATAATGCAAAGTCGGGCGATCAGTTTGTTTGCAGTGTTTCCGGCCTCGGCTATACCTATCCGATGTCCTATTCCGCGGAGTCCTTAAAGCGATATTGTTCGATATTAAATGAATACTTGGGTGCCTTGGATTTGTCTGTCGTCAAAATTCTCGACAATGGTCTGCCCGAAAGCACGATAGAGGCCTATGCCGCTATGGAAAATGCAGAGGGATTTCTCTATTGCACTTATAGCGACAGCTATGTAGGAGAACACGGTTCCGTGTATTGGTCGGACAACGGAAAGCCCTTCGTCTCCTGCCGCGCGACGATGTGGAATTCCTCCCCCGAAGCGATCGCGCAGCAGATCAACACCTATCCCGCCGACGCCACGACGATAGAGGGATATACTTATGTCAATCTCCACGTTTGGTCGATGGAATATTCCGACGTGGTGGAAATGGTGGAGCTTCTCGACGACGATGTAGAGGTCGTTACGCCTGAAACCTTTATTCGATTGATTAAAGAGAACGTCCCGCACGAGGACGTCGAACTCACCGAATAATTTTTGTAAAATACGGAAATGAAACGAGCAGGACGCAGGAAAAACAACGTCGGCGGCTTTCTTTCCGGCGGTTATTCGAGAAAATAGCAATATGAAGATACAAGGCATGTTACATTTGCATGCCTTGTATAATTTTTTCTTGAAAAATCGGGAAGAGTAAAAAGAATTTGTGAAAAAATTAAAAAATTTTCAAAAAAGACTTGACAACTCCTCTTTTCTGTGCTACTATTTTATTACAGAGATGTAAACGTATACATGAAGGAGCCGATATGCAGGGAAAGAAGGCTGTAACGATAAACGACGTGGCCCGCGTTGCGGGGGTATCCAACGCTACGGTATCTCGTTACATCAACAATAAAACGTTCGTGACGGGGGAGAAGGCGGAAAAGATAGAGCGCGCGATAGAGGAGCTCGCCTATCGGCCGAACCGAATCGCGAGGGGGTTGAAGTTACAGCGCGCCATGCAGATTATGGTGGTTGTTCCCGATATTCGGAACCCTTATTATGCGGGTATTTACGCAACGGTACAGCGTTTGGCGAACGATAAGGGATTTACCGCAATTCTCTTCAATACCAACGAGGAGGAGAAGAAGGAGCTGGAAGCGGTGCGGCTGGTTACCGAACTCGGCTGCGACGGCCTGATTTTCTGTTCCACCTCGGACGACGAGGAGATTATCCGCCAGCTCATGTCTCTTCCGATTGCGGTCGTGACTTCGAATACGTTCGGCGCGATGATTTTCGACACCGTGCACGGAATCCGCAGGGGGCAGGGGGTATATCTCGGCACCTCGCATCTCATCGATTATAAGCACGTTCGGATCGCCTATGCGGGCGGGACGCCGAATTCCATTCTCAACAAACGCCGTCTTTCCGGCTATGAACGCGCGATGAACGAACATGGGCTTCCCATACGAAAGGAGTACGAATTTGCGGGCGCCTTCACCGTACAGGGCGGAATCGCCGCGGGGGAATATTTTTCCTCCCTTCCCGAAATGCCCACCGCCGTCGCCTGCGCCAACGACATGATTGCCATCGGGCTCATGCAGTATTTTCAGAGAAACGGCATACAGGTACCCGACGACATCAGCGTCGTCGGCATGGACAATATCGAATACGCCGAGTATTTCAATCCCTCCATTACGACCGTCACCAACGACAGCGGCGAGTTTGCCGAAAAGGCAATGTCCTTGCTGTTCAGCCGTATAGACGGCTCCTATACCGGCGATCCCCGCGAGTGTCTCTGCGATCGTCGGCTGATTGTCAGAAATTCGACACGCCCTCTTTGAGCGTTTTTGTTTCCCGATCAGGATTCGGGCATTTTCTTTACTCTGAAATGTAAACGTATACAACAAAATGTAAACGTATACACTTATAAATAAAATAAGGAATAAAACAAAAAATAAATTGGTAAGGAGTAAGCTATGAAAAAAGTATTAACCAAATTGTTGTGTTTAACGATGGCCGTCGGCATGAGTGTGAGTATTCTTGCAAGCTGCGGAAGCGGGGAGGATCCCGCGGCGGGAAAGACGAAGGTTATTTTTTGGAGCCCGCAGTTTTCGGAGACGGAGACGCACGTATGGTTGCAGAAGTACACGAACTTATACAATGAGACGAACGAGAAGAACACGTACATCGAACTGTCGATTATACCGGAGGACGTTTGGGATCAGAAGTTGAAGGCGGCGCAGGAGAACGGCACGGCGCCGGAGATTATTTTCGTGAACTATGCGGAAATTCCGTCCAAAGCGATGCTCGGGAACTACACGGCGCTGGACGAATACATGTCGCCCGAAGTATGGGACGACCTTTCGGAGAACGTGCAGGAAATGGTGGAAGTGCAGGGAAAACATTACGTATATCCCGCCTTTGTCGAGCCGTATTCCATGCTGTTTTACAGCAAGAGCGCGTTCGAGGAAGCGGGGTTGGATCCGAACGCTCCGCCGAAATCCTGGGAGGAGATGTACGAATACGCGAAGAAGCTGACGAAGGAAGGGCGTTACGGAATCGAAATGCCCGCGGCGAAGGATCTCGGCTGGGTCATGTGGGGTTTTCAGGCGATGAAGGGAGAATATTTGCTCAACGATAATTGGGACGCCGCGGACGTAAATAACGATTATTACAGGGATTTGTTCACGATATTCAGAAAGATTTACCAAGAAAACCTGACCATTCGCGTGGCGTCGAGCAGTTATAAAGAAATCACGCCCTTGGGGCAGGGGAAGGTGGCGATGCAGTTGAGCGGCTCTTGGGCGATGGGGCAGTTAAAGAACGATTATCCCGATAAGGTGGACGATATTGGCTATGCGGTGTGTCCGACGTGGACGGGCGAGACGGAGGGCGTGACGACGGCGGCGCTCGGCGGCTGGGGCTTTTCGCTGGACGGAAACGCCAAGCATCCCGAAGAAGCGGGGGCGTTTATCGAATGGCTGTTGGCGGGCGATCCCGAATATATGTACGAATTTTTCAAGGAACTCGGATTTTCCAAATTCACGGCAAGAAAGAGCGTGGACGAGCTGTTGAACACCCGCGAGGAATCCAAAAACGACGCTTTCCGTGCCTTTACTTCGGAATATGTTCTGCCGTATGCGGTCGCGGAGCCCTGTTATCCGTGGGCAATCAGTAAAGAATTTGCCGACTCTCTGAACGCGGTGGAAATCATGGGTACGATAGACGTGGACAAGACGCTGGCCTCTTTGCAGTCAAAATTGGAGGGAATCATAGAATCGGACGGCCTCGCGGGTACGAATCCCCGCTATAAGGCCGAGGAGTAAAAAAGATGACGACGAAAACGGGAAAAAAGTCCGCTTGGAAAAAGGATGACCTGTTGACCGCGTACCTGGTATTGCTGCCTTCCTTTCTTTTGCTGGTGACTTTCGTGATAGCGCCGCTGGTGATTTCCGTCGTGAACAGCTTTTACGACAGCAGCGCCTACATGGACGCGGTGTGGAAGGGCATGGGCAATTACACGAAGGTGCTCACCGACGAAAAGTTCTGGAAGTCGATCGGCGTGGGACTCAAATTTATTTTGTCAATCGTGCCGATTCAGTTGATTCTTGCGTTTTTTATCGCGCATCTGGTCATACAGCTTCCCAAACATCTCTCCTCGTTCGTCAAGGTGACCGTATACATGCCCTGCCTTCTTTCGGGGATTATCGTCGGAGCGATATTTTCCTATATTTACGCTTCGGACGCGGGCGGATTTCTCAATAATTTATTGAGCAAGTTCGGAATTTCTCCCATCGGCTGGACGGGCGAACCCCGCTGGGCGCTGTTCTCCGTCGCCGTGGCGGCGATATGGAACGGTTTGGGCTATACCACGCTGGTCATGCTGGGCGGAATTTTGGATATTCCGCGCGACTATTACGAGGCTGCAAAATTGGACGGAGCGGGATTTTTCGCACAGATGGTGCACATCACGATTCCTTCCATGCGCAATCTGGGGGTATATCTTCTCATATCCAGCTTTGTTTCCACCTTTCAGCTTTTCGAGCTGCCCTTCGTCCTGACGGGCGGCGGTCCCTTGGACATGACGCAGGGGCCCGTGGGGTATCTCTATTATCATTTTACCTGGGACGATACTTTGGGAATGACCTATGCGGGTTCGGTGTTGGTGGCGATTGTTCTGACGTCTATATCTTCCGTGGTATTCCGCGTCGTCAACTCCGAAAAATCTTTGGATTGAGGTGAGCCGCTATGCGTAAAAAAATAATTTCCGCGGTGTTGATTGTCTTGGGACTCATCATCGCGTGCATGGGATTGTTTCCCTTTTTGTGGATGGCGATTTCGGGCTTCAAGTCCAAAACGGAGGTTTTGGCTACACCCTTCCGCTTTTTCCCTTCGGAATGGAAGTTTGAAAACTATAAACTGCTGTTTACCTATCAGAATCTGGATTATTCCAATCCCGATTATTTCCTGTTCCCGCAGGGCTCGTCCTTCGTCGGAGCGCTAGGGTTAACTCTGACGGTAGCCTTGACGTCGCTGGTTTTGAGCTTATTTATCAATTCCTCCGCCGCCTATGTGTTTGCCCGATTGGAGTTTCCCTTCAAGAAGGTATTGTGGTCGATCTACGCGGTGACGATGTTCGTGCCGAATATTGCCATTTTAATTCCCTGCTTTCAGGTAGTCAGCACGCTGCATTTGACGAATAACGTCGTGGCGCTCATATTGCCGGGCGTGGTGTACGTGTGGTCGATTTTCTTCTATCGGCAGTTCTATCTCGGCATGCCGACGTCGCTCGAAGACGCGGCGCGGATAGACGGGTGCGGAAGGTTCAAGATTTACGCGAATATTTTCCTGCCCATGTCTGCCACTCCCTTTGTCATTATGGGAATCAGTGTCTTTCAGGGCTATTGGAACTCCTATCTTTGGCCCGCGATGGTGGTCAGCGATCCTGCTCTGTATCAAATCAATCAGCTGGTGGTGTATCTCAAACCCGACCGCTCTATTCCCTGGCATCTTTTGATGGCGGCGAGTACGGTGGCGTGTATTCCCCTCGTCATTCTGCTGTTGATTTTGCAGCGCTATATCATGCAGGGAATCAAAATTACAGGTGTAAAGTAAATTTATGAAGATAACCGATAAAATCGTAGAACAAATTTATGCGGGCTGGCTCGGCAAAGCGATAGGGATTCGCTACGGAGCGCCCGTGGAGATGTGGACGGCGGAACAGATAGACGAAAAATATGCGGGCGAGGAAGGATATTTTGTCGATTACCGCGACTTTGCGGCCGACGACGACAGCAACGGTCCCGTTTTCTTCTATCGCGGCTTTCTCGACTGTCCCGATCTGAAAAACGTCACCGCCGAACAGATCGGGGAGGGGTGGCTCAATTATGCGCCTTATCGGCACGGCTTTTATTGGTGGGGCGGGTACGGCGTGAGCACGGAACACACCGCTTATTTGAATATGACGCGGGGAATCCACCCGCCGCGCAGCGGCAGCATGTTGCAGAACGGCAAACTGATGGCGGAGCAGATAGGCGGCCAGATTTTCAGCGACATCTGGGGGCTCGTATATCCGGGAGAGCCTTGCGCGGCGGCGGATCTGGCGGAGAAGGCGTCGCGCGTTTCCCACGACGGGAACGGCGTTTACGGCGGTCGGTTCGTGGCGGCGTGCATAGCGTCCGCCTTTACGGCAAGCGGCATAGAAGAAATTTTGTCCTCGGCGCTTTCGACGATTCCCTTCGACTGCGACTATGCGAAAATGGCGAGAGATATTATCCGTTTTCACGGGGAAGAAAATTCGCAGAAGGAATGTTTCGAATATATCCGTCGGCATTATTGGAAGGATAAATTCGGCGGAAACTGCCATATTATTCCCAATGCGGCAATTATGGTCATGTCGCTGCTGTACGGGGAAGGAGATTTTGAAAGGACGTTGAAAATCGCCAATTACAGCGGATTCGATACCGATTGTAACGCGGGAAACCTGGGCACGATTCTGGGCGTGTTCTGCGGCCTTGAAAAAATCGGACAAAAGTGGCGCCTTCCCGTAAACGATACGACGCTCTGTTCCTCTGTCCTGGGCGCCTCCAATATCGTGGATATTCCTACTCTGTCCAAGAGCATCGCCTCCGCGGCGGTGGAACTGAGTGGGGAAAGCTATGACGGCAGGTATGCGTTGAGGCGAGAAAATGTCTGCGATTGTGATAAAAATATCCGGGAAAAGGCGGCGGATTGCGGAAATATCGTCGGCGCAAGAAATTCTTCGACTGTTAGAGATTTGGAAACGAGGAGTTTCCCGCCGGCTAAGGATTTCAATACAAGATATTTTCCGACTGCTAAGGGCTTTGATTTTGACTTTACCCTTCCGGGAAGTACGCACGGTTTCCGTGCCGAGGGCGCGTCGCTTGAAAATATCGGCGGGAAGCTGTGGATAAAGGCGGAAACGCAGACGCAAGTTTATATCAAGACATACTATGGAAAATCGGATTTGCATGACAACCGTTACGACCCCTGCTTTTCTCCCGTTGTCGTGCCCGGTAATACATTGTACGCGAAGGTGAAAGCGAAGGGCGGAAAAGTCCGGCTTTTCTATCGGGACCGACATACGGGCGAGATTTTCTGTTCGAGGGTCGGCGAGAGTGTACTGTCTTTGAAAATCGACGCCGGGCGGGAAATGCTGGTAGACCGCGTGGGACTGCTTATAGAAGGTGAGGCCTGTATCGAGCGATTCGGCGTTTTCGGCGGGGCGGATTATCGCATAGACTTTTCCCGCGAATATATCGAGGATTACTCCCTCGAACATAAAGAAGTCAGCGGCTGTACTTATTTCAAGGGACTTTGGACGCTGGAAGAGGGGAGCTTGTTCGGCCGCTGTTTTGACGAAGGGGAATTATATACTTCCCTTCCCCTGCGGGATTTTACGTTAAAGGCGGAATTGACGCTCTGTCTCGGGGACGCGGCGGGGATACTTTTCCGCGTCCAGGGCGCGTCGAGAAGCTACGGGATATTCTTCGGGGACGGAGAAATGCGGCTCGTAAAAAAGCGCGTCGCAAAGCGGGACAGGGGAGAAGCATTATCTCCTTCGGTGACGCGGGAAACGCTCGCGGCGGTTGCCTGTCCCTATCGGATCGGTTCTCCAATAGAACTTTCGGTGCGCGTTTCGGGCGGAAGGATAGAGGCCGAGGCCTGCGGGGTTCGTCTGGAATACGCGGACAGAGACAGCTATTCGGAAGGCTGTATCGGCGCGGCCGTTTTGGACGGCAGCGTCGTGAAGATAAATTATTTCGACGTCAATGAAACAGGAGGAAATTGACATGAAACAAAAAAGACTCATCGGTGTGCTGTGCGTCGCCATGACGGCCTGCTTTGCGCTGACGGCGTGCGGCGGGAATCCTTCCTCGTCCTCGGAAAGCGGCGGAGATACGGACAATTACGAACATATTTCTTCGGCGGATTTGCCGCAAACGACGTCCGTACTTTCCGTCGAAACTTATCGGGACAAGGTAAAGGGCGCCATTGTCGGGACGATGGCGGGGGTAGGATATGCGTATCCTTGGGAATTTAAGTCAAAGATGTGGATAGACGAATCCAGCCTGCCCGAATGGACGGCAAAGACGGAGATAGAAGGTTATAATCAGGACGACCTCTATCTGTCGATTTCGGCAATCGAAGCTCTCGATAAGCTGGGACTGGATGCGACGAGCAAGGAACTCGGAATCGATATGTATAACCGCGATTTCGAGTATTGGATAGGCTCCAACAACGACGCGATGGAGCGCGGCTATGCGCCCCCGTATTCGGGGTATCCCAAATATTCCGCGGGCGGGGATCTGACGACTTGGTTTCCCGACGGAAATTCCTATCAGTGCGGCGCTTCGTTCGGAGGATTTTTAGGACTCAACATGACGGGGTATTCCAATGAGATCGTGGAGAGATTTGCGGAGATCTGTACCTACGGCGACGGAATTTACGGCGCGCAGGTAATAGCCGCCATGTACGGCGAAGCCTTCTTCACCGACGACGTGCGCGCGATTATCGAGGCCGGCCTCGCCGCCGTCCCGGAAGACTCCTGGACGGCGTTGGTCATCGAGGATACGCTCGACAAATACGACGCGGGGAAGACGGCTCAGGAGACGTTTGAATTTATTTACGGGAAATACGTCCTCAACGACACGGGCGAAGAATATCAATGGATTCCCTGGCCCAGCGGCGGGATTTTATTGGACGCGAAAATGTGTACGGCGTTCACGGTGATAGGGCTTCTTTACGGCGAAGGCGACCCTCTGAAATCGGCAAAAATCACCGTTCAGTGCGCGAACGACGCGGATTCGACGGCCGCGGCGTCCTTCGGAATCATTTCCACAATTATCGGCTATGACGCGCTGGACGACGTCTATAAGCAGGGAATTACGGAAAATCAGCAATTCAAGTATACGAACATGACGGTGGATAAAACCGTGGATACCTGTGTGAAACTCATGGAGGAAATCCTTCCCGCGCAGGGCGGCAAAGTGGCGTATGTGGACGACGAGCTTAGCTTCGTCATTCCCGAAGAAGCGAAAAAGGCGGAGATAGGCCCCTATAAAAACAGCAAGAACCCCGAACCGATGGAAAGAGTGACTTTTTCCGAAGAAGAAATGGATAAAATGCGCGTCTTGCAGGATCCGGGTTTCGAGCGCCACGTCACTTATAAATATACCGATTTGAACAGTACGCCCCACAATAATTGGACGACGACGGCGAGCGGAAGGGTAAAGGCGGAAAGCATGAAAGAGGAAGCCTATACGGGAATGACCTGTATGTTGCTGACCGGCTCCAAGGGATGGCAGGACATTTCTCAGGCCGTGGATTTGGAGGCGCAGACCAATTACAGCCTTTCCTGCATGGTCCGCACGAACGAAGATTTCGATTCAAAAATCACATTGTTCGCAAAGGCGGGGGACAGCACCATTCGCAGCAAGGAATTTGAAAAGTGCGGAGAGTGGACAAAAATCACCATTAATTTCCGCACGGGAAAACAGACGACCGTCACCGTCGGAGTAGGATTTAACGGTTCTTCGTCGGCGGAGATACTCAGGGTGGACGATTTTGAGCTTTTCAAAATTTGAAATAAAAAAACAGGAGGAATTTTATGAAAAAATTCGGCAAAAATGCGGCCAAACTTGCATTGGCGTTGACCTTTGCGGCGACGTGTGCCGCATCGGCATTCGGGGGACTGACCGCGAAAGCGGCGACTGTCAGCGAAGACACTTCCGGCCTTACGACGTCCAATCTCTTTACGGACGGAGGCTTTGAGGACGTGACGAAAGAGGATACCGGGGACTGGCTCATCGATACGACTTCGTCCGCGGCGAGCGGTTCCTGGGACATTCTTTCGGGCGAGGACAGCTATGCGGGCGAACAGGCCATAAAACTTACGGCGCCCGGGAATTCTTCGGGGTATCCCGAAATCGCACAGGTGGTAGACGTATATGCGAATACCGACTATGTTTTGTCCTTCCGCCTGCGCAGCGCCACGACGAATCTGGGCAGCGCGAATATCTACTTCGGTTTTGCCAGCGAGGAGCGGGAGGACGAAACCATGTACGTGCAGCAACATCGCTGGGCGGATAATATCGTGGATACCAACCGCGTAAAGACGAACGATGAGGGCGAATGGGAATACTATAACGGATACAGCCTGTTTTCCGGCGTGTTCAATACGGGAAACCATACCTCCCTGCGCGCGTTTATCCGTTTGCAGAAGATGACCGCCTATATCGATAACGTCTCTTTGACGCTGGCGGAAGACGTCATTACGCCGGGCAGCGAAAATCTTCTCAAAGAGCCGGGCTTTGAAGGTTCGGACGCCGAAAACAAGGAAATTTGGGTCGGCGAATCGGAAAACGGAATGGGTTACGGCTTCGATACCGTCCCCGCGGGGCTCGTGCCCGCAGGCTCGGAATTGCAGGATAAGAACAGCGAGGGCGAAAAAGCGATGTACCTCGTCGCCGACGCGGGCGTTATGGACGGCTCCATTACCGTCAAACAAAAGGTACAGGTCGAACCCGATTCGTATTACGCCTTCTATGCGTCCGTATCCAAATGGATCAACGAATACAGCGATATTTCCTTGGGCGCAATCGGAATCAGCGGGATTAACGCCGACGGAAGCGAAGAACAGCTCGCCTTAAACCGCATGAAAGGAGAAGATATTTCCGCTACGAGATATACGACTCTTTCCACGCACTGCAACGTCGGCGACTTTACCGAAGTCTATGTATACGTCACGTGCTCCGTGAAAGAGGCGGCGGGCTCCTATGGCGTGGGGCTGTATGTGGACGACACCAAATTTTTCAAAGTGGGAGAGGACTTGCCCGAAGGAAAGACCAATCTCATTAAGAACGGAACTTTTGAAAAGGGCGACGATAGCTGGTGGCTCGTCGGCGGAAGCAGTCAGGTCGGCGTGGATACGGACGATTCCAAATGTTTTTACGGCGGCAAAAATATTTGGCTGAGCCAATGGAATCCCGGTGACGGCATCTATCAGGTGGTAGAGCTCAAAGCGGGACAGATGTATAAAATGACGGCTCGTATCCGTCCCTATATTTCCGGAACGGCAAGCACGATGTACGATAGTTTATATAGTCCCGTAGTGCTCACGGCTACGCCTGCGACGGAGACGGAGGAAGGAGCGGAGATAACGGGCGAGCCGATTGCCCGCGCCGCGTACCGCATGGAGCGCGATAATGCGTATATGCCCGTTTCTCTGATTTTTACGCCCGAAACGTCCGGAACGTATAAAATTTTCGTCGGGTTCGACGGAGCGTATGATCCCGACCTCGGTTTCCAGGGCGGCGTGCAGATCGGTGCCGTATCCATGTACGAAACGAGCGAGGAAGAGCTGTCCGTCATCATCGACGATGGCGAAGAGACGGAAAAGCTCGTCAATACTTCGGATAAGATTACGATTGACGGCACCTCCATCACTCTGAGCGAAAGCATGACCGCGGAGGAATTTGAAGAATTCGTGTATGCGGGCGAAGGATATGCGATGACGCTTCAAAAGGCGGACGGCAGTGCTCTGGCTGCGGGGGATAAGCTGACGACGGGTTGTAAGCTCGTTCTCACCAAGGACGGAGAGACGGTGGAAACGTATACCATTACGGCTCCCGCGGACGGCGGGAACGACGGAGACTCCGCCGAAAATTCCGGCAGTTCTTCGGGCTCTTCCGAGGACGGAGGTTGCGGGAGCAATTTGATTTTCGGCGGCAGCATGGTAGCGATTGGCGCGGTACTCGCCGCGGCGGGCGCTCTGATTTTCGCAAAGCGCAGAGAACGGAAATAAACGATAGAGTCCTTTGAGAAACTCACATTTTCAAAATCGTCGAAGTAGGGCGGTCGGATAGTAAAAATTGTTAGATTTAGAGCTATCGGATCTCCCAAAATATTAAAATTTCATTTGAAGGGAAGAGTGTTCCCCAAAGAACGGGGAACACTCTTTTTTACTATATACGGCAAAGAATGAAATGGGAAAATGGTAAAAGCCGGATTTTTGAAAAAGTCCAAAAACTTAAAATTAAATTTAAATGCTTGACCGTTTTTGGATAATTGTGTTATTATATTTCCATAAAACAAGAAAAAATAAGCGAAAAAACGATGGAAGAACGCATTGTAGTTTGGAGCCGAAAAAGAGGCTTGGCTGAACGAATAACAGGCAGAAGAAATTAATTTGGAAGAAAAGTATATAGTATTTGTAAATCCGCGCTTCAAAACGGATACGTATCGCGATATGAGAAACGCAAGGAAAACGGGGAGAGGCTTATTCTCGAAAAAAAATTCCCTATGGGGATTTGCGGACTATGGGGAGAGCGTTCCCTATCCGTTCATAGCGAAATTATTTGATGTATCGGTATATAGGGTAAAAAAGCGCCTGTAAAATATAGGGGTATCTTTTACGGACCGAGGGTGCCTAAGCTTTTTTCTCTCCCGATGTGGTAGCATATATCAATCGAAGTCGCGAGGATTGGTAAAAATTTTTGCACGAAAATACATAAGGAAAAAAGGAATATTCTCGATTTATAATCAAAAGCAGTTAAATTGACGAGTCAAAAGGGCATTGTGAAAATTTCCCGCAAGCGAAGGCAGAAGTCTTCGTCGCGAGGGACAAAGAGCAATATGGCAATATTAGAATTGGGGAGGGGAAATAAAGATGACCGGAAACGAGAAATCATATTGGAAAAACGAGAGCTATAAGGCGTATTGTCCGAATATTATTCTCAGTCACGATCTGACGATAGGTGAGGCGGGGTATGAAAAATGTGACCCCGGACATAAATGGGGCCCGGGTTCGCGGAATTTTTGGACGTTTCATTATGTGGAATCGGGGCGAGGGATTCTAAATATCAACGGAAAGCGCTTTTGTATCGGGAAAGACGATTTTTTCGTGATGGGTCCGGACGATTATGTGTATTATCAGGCGGACGGAGAGGAACCGTGGATTTACCGCTGGATTTCTTTCAGCGGAGCCAAGGGTAAGGACATTATGAATCACATTTCCATCGGTTCGGAGAATCCCGTCGTCAATCTTCCGGAGGCGGAATGTAAGGGATTGATAGAAAAAATATACGAAGGAGTAGGAAATACCGATTATCCGCAATTTCTTTCCTTGGGGTATCTGTATCTATTTATAGAATGGCTTCTTAGGACTTTTCCCAAACAGAAAAATGACCTTTCGGATAGGGCGCAGGAATATTTTTATTCCATTATCAATTACATTGAAGTACATTTTTGTTCAGACTTAACGGTGCAGAAAATCGCGCACGACCTTGGGTTCGATCGCACTTACATTTTTAAGCTGTTCAAGAGATTTGTCGGAAAATCTCCCTCTTTTTATATCGAATGTCTAAAAACCTATAAAGCGTGTCAACTCATCGACCAAGGGAAATATACGCTTCGCGAAGTTGCAAACCGCAGCGGCTTTACCGACTACGGCTGGTTTTGTAAGGTCTTTCGGAAATGCTCCGGCGTTGCCCCGAACGAATATGCGAAAGCCGAGGATAAAGCTTATATTATGAATTGTTACAATCTTACAATCCCGAGAGATGTGCTCGCCGACCTGGAACGTTATTCGAAACATGCGTGGTAGCTTTCGTGCGGCTTGAAATATTTTCGAGAAGGTTATTCCTGTTTGGACGGGAAGCTCCTTTATGGCGAGATTCGACAATAAAATATTTATTTTAACTCCCTCTTTCCCCTTAAAAACTTGCGGGGAGGGGGTGTTTTTTATTTGTTATAAAAGAATAAGAGTCAACATTACGCCAATAAAATTCAACATTTCTATCTTGAAATTTATTTTCGCGGAGGTTATACTAAAAGCGAAAAAACAGGGAAGGAAGGATTTTTATAAAATGAAAATTACTTTTTTGGGTGCCGGAAGCACCATTTTCGCAAAAAATGTTTTAGGCGACTGTATTTTGACGCCTTCTCTCGGACAGTTTGATATTGCATTATACGATATTGATCGAGAACGGCTGGAATGTTCGTTCAAAATGCTGAACAACATCAATCGTCGTTATGGAAAAGCGCGCATCGCCCGGTATACCGATTTGAAAAGCGCGTTAGAGGGCGCCGATTTTGTCGTCAATGCCGTTCAGGTCGGGGGGTATAGGCCTTGTACGGTCACGGATTTTGAAGTTCCGAAAAAATACGGCTTGCGCCAAACCATAGGAGACACTTTGGGAATCGGAGGAATTTTTCGTTTTTTAAGGACTGCACCTGTTTTAGAACAGTTTGCAAAGGTAATACATAAAGTCTGTCCGAACGCGCTTTTTCTCAATTATACGAATCCTATGGCGATGATAACGGGATACTGTATAAGAGAACTTGACTTAAACGCGGTAGGACTCTGTCACAGCGTGCAATATTGCGTAGAGGGACTGTTCAAATCGTTAGGTTTTTCCGAGGCGTTGAAAGACAAGGCACGCTGGGATATAGCGGGAATTAATCATCAGGCTTGGCTTTTGAAGATAGAGGACGAAAACGGACGGGATATGTATCCCGAAATTAAGCGTCGCTCTGCATCGGGAGAGTACACCGAAACAATGGCATGGGACTTGGTTCGCCATGAAATCATGCATAGATTCGGGTACTATAATACGGAATCGAGCGAGCATACCGCGGAATATCTTCCCTATTTTATCAAGGCTACCCATTCGGAGCTGATTGACCGCTATAAAATTCCTTTGGACGAATATCCCCGTCGTTGTGAAAAGCAAATTAAAGAATGGAACGAAATGCAGGAGAAGCTTTTGTCCGAAGATTTGGAGCATACCCGTTCCAAGGAGTTTGCCTCGTATATCATCGAATCGGCCGTGACGGATAAAGCGTGCCGTATTCACGGAAACGTCATCAATGAGGGACTTATCCCCAATCTTCCCTCAAAGGCCTGCGTCGAAGTCGCATGTTTGGTAGATCAAGGCGGGATTCAGCCTGTCAGACATGCTCCCTTGCCCGAACAGTGTGCCGCGCTCAATCGAACCAATATCAACGTTCAACTGCTTTCAATCGAGGCGGCGCGTTCCCGTAAAAAAGAGGATGTATACCGTGCGGCATATCTTGACCCTCATACTTCTGCCGAGCTGACGCTCGATGAAATCAAATCGCTCTGCGACGACCTCTTTGAAGCGCACAAGGCTTGGTTGCCGGAATACCTTTGAAAATTATGAAAAAGTTACCTCTGATTATCGATACCGACATCGGTTCGGATATAGACGATACTTGGGCGCTGGCGACGATGTTCGGCGATCCGATTTTCGACGTGAAACTCGTGATGACCGTATGCGAGGATGTACAATATAAATGTGCGCTGGTGGATAAACTCGCGGCAGCGGCAGGAAAAAGGATTCCCGTAGTGGCGGGAAAGGGCTCGGCGGTGCAATGCAGTGCGCAGGCCGCTTGGGTCGGAAAAGAAACGGAATATCCGACGAATTTTGAAAAGGAATTTATTGATGCGGCAGAGAGGGGAAGCACGATAGTTGCTTTGGGCCCCATGACCAATTTGGCGCAGCTTGCAAAAAGGTATCCCGACCTTTTCCCGCACCTGAATATCGTCGCCATGATCGGAGCGATTCGGAAAGGATATATCAATCAATCGGAGCCCGCCGCGGAATGTAACGCCGCCCTCGATCCCGAAGCATTTCGGAATGTACTCGCGAGCGGTGCGAAAATAACCCTCGTTCCGCTGGATGTTTGCAGAGATTACATCGTCGACGGAGCGGACTTTCAAAAGATTCGTCAATCGGCAGCGCCGCTGGCACGTGCCGTGATAGAAAATTATGAAATTTGGCATCGGGACTACGTTGGCGGTGCGATAAAATATCCGGTCGAGACGAGTTCAGGAATTCTATACGACCTTCTCCCCGTTTATTATCTGCGTTTTCCCGAACACTTTGAAGGCGAAAAATTAAAAATTTCGGTGACGGACGAGGGAAGAACGGTAGAATCGCGGGAGGGCCGTGAAGCTTTTTGCCTTTTGAATTATGAAGGCAGAGAAGTGTTTGACGAATATCTGATAACCATTTTATCGGGAGGTATTTATGGAGAAAGCTCTTTGGAAAAGAAAGCTGGTCAATAAGCTCGGACTGAGGCAATGGCAGCTCTATCTTCTCATTCTGCCGGCGCTCGTCTTTCTCGTCCTTTTTTGTTATCTGCCGATGTACGGCGTGGTGGTTGCTTTTCAGAATTACAATCCCGTCCTGGGCGTGTTTGGCAGTCAGTGGGCAGGCTGGGCAAATTTTAAGGCATTGTTCAATTCTTATTGGTTTGATATCATGCTCGTGAATACGTTGGAGCTCAGTCTGTATTCTTTGCCCGTAAATACAATTTTTCCTATTGTGTTGGCGCTGCTCATCAACGAAGTGCGCCATTCTTGGTACAAAAAGGCGGTACAGACGATTTCCTATGCCCCCTATTTTGTTTCCGTCATCGTGACGGTAGGAATGTGCTTTACCTTTACAAACGCCGATTACGGCGTCATCAATAAGTTTTTTGGACTCTTCGGGATAGAGCCGAAGGCTTGGATGTACGAACCGTCGGCCTTCAATTTTATCTATATTTTTTCGGGGCTGTGGCAGGGCTGCGGCTGGTGGGCGATCATTTATGTCGCCACGCTTTCGACGGTGGATCCTTCGCTTCATGAGGCCGCGACGATAGACGGGGCGGGCCGCTTCAAGAGAATTTGGCACATCAATTTGCCCGCCATTCTTCCCACGGCGATTATTCTCTTTATTATGGCGATGGGCGGAATCATGAATGTGGGATTTGAGAAGGCGTATCTCATGCAGACTTCTTCCAATTTGACCGAGTCGGAGATTATTGCGACTTATGCGTATAAAGTATCGATTGCTGCGACGGGATATAAAAACTACGGGTTCGGTTCCGCAGTCGGACTGTTCAATTCCGCAATCAATATTGTGCTTTTGTTGCTTGCGAATTTTGTGGCAAAACTTCTTGGAAAAGAATCTTTATGGTGAGGTGGCCCATGACAAAAACCGAAAGACAAAAAATCCAAACCTCGGAAACTCCGAATCAACACATCGCTTCGGAAGAAGTTCGGACAGAGAAAAAGAGACGATTCGGGCGAAAGAAACATAAAATTTCTAGACAGGATCGTATTTTTGAAGGAATTGTGTATTCGATACTCGCCGTTTGGACATTACTTACGATTTATCCGTTAATCTATGTGTTGTCCTGCTCGATTTCTCCGCCCGAGGACGTATATATGGGGAGAGTATTTCTTTTTCCCACCGCCATTGATTTCAGCTCTTACGCAAAGGTGCTCAAAGCACCGATGATTTGGCGGGGATACATGAACACGATTATCTACGTCGTTTTGGGAACACTGATTAGCTGTGCATTGACCATTCCCGCGGGCTACGTTCTTTCGAGAAAAGATTTTCGTCCTCGCGGCGTCCTGATGACGATTTTCATGATTACGATGTTTTTCAACGGCGGCATGATTCCCACTTTCTTAATCGTCAAATCCCTGGGACTCATGAATAATATTTTCGGCTTTATTCTCCCGGGCGCGTTGAGCGTATGGAACGTCATTGTCGTGCGAACATACATGTCCTCTTCCATCGCATGGGAAATTCAAGAGGCGGCGAAGGTAGACGGCGCGAATGATTTTCGGATCTTTTTTACGATCGTCCTGCCTTTGTCCATGCCGATTGTTGCGGTCATGATTCTGTTTTACGCAGTGGCGTATTGGAATTCCTATTTCAATGCTCTGTTGTATCTCCCCGACCAAAATAAATGGCCGCTTCAAATGGTTTTGAGAGAAGTGCTCATCAAATCCGATTCGTCCATGGCGGGCGGGGGAGGCGGTAGCCTCATCGAACAGGCGTACATGTCCGAAGCGATTAAATATACGACGATAGTCGTTTCAACCCTGCCTATCTTATTTATCTATCCGTTTTTACAGAGGTATTTTATAAAGGGCGTCATGATCGGCAGCGTAAAGGGCTGATTTCAAAAGCATAGAAAAAATTAAGGTAAGGAGGTAAAAACCTTGAAAAAAATCACAAAACTGTTGGGGCTTCTGCTCTGTGCCACCATGGCCTGTTCGAGCTTCGCCGCTTGCGGCGGAGACGGGCGAGGCGATTACGATCCCGACAATTTTATCGCGGATACGTCAAATCCGCAAATTGTCAAAGAAAAAGTCACTATTAAAATGTTTGTTCCGAGACATGCACTCCATTCCGCTTACAAGGATATGCGCCTGTTCAAGGAAATGGAGGAGATTACCAATATTCACGTCGAGTTTGTAGAGGCGAACACCGAAAGCTATCAGGAGCTCCGTTCGACAAGCTGGGAGGATGAATCCATCGATGCGTTCCTTTTCTGGAATACGCTGGAGGAACAGACCACCTACGCTTCCCATGGCATGATTCAGCCAATCGGAGACTTAATCGAGGAATACGCTCCAAACTACAAAAAATTGATGGACGCAAATCCCGAAATTGAAAAGCGTACGACGCTCGGCGACGGAAAAATTTACTCGTTCGCCTCCATTAATACGGTGCCCCGCGATCTCACGTTCAAACAGTTTATCAATCGGGAATGGCTGGATACTCTGGGGTTGGAAATGCCCTCGACGATAGACGAATTTTATGATGTTTTGAAGGCTTTCAAGACACAGGATCCGAACGGCAACGGCTTCCAAGACGAAATTCCGCTCTCTTCGGTGGGCCTCAATCAGACCCGCAATTTCTTGATGAGTGCCTTTGGGTACGTTTCGACGGGTATCGAGGTGGGCGACGACGGAAAGGTTGTGTTCGTCCCTACTACGGAGAATTATTGGGAATATCTGCAATTCGCCAATAAACTGTACCGAGAGGGCCTGTTGGATAACGACGTGTTCAGTATGAGCGAGGACAAAGACTTGGCGCAAAAGGGCAGTCAGGGCATCGTCGGCTGTTTTGACGGCGGCGCCGCATACCTGATTGTCGGCAATAACCTCGATTCACAGTATACGGGAGTCCCCGCGCTCACGAGCGACATCAACCAAAAACAGATGTGGCTGGGGTTTGGAAATGACATCTCTCCCGATACGATTGTCATTCGGTCGACTTCTCCGTATCAGCGGGAAATTGTACGTTGGATGGACTTCTTCTATACCGAGCTCGGCTCTGAGCTGGAATCGTTCGGAAAAGAGGGGGCAGATTGGACTTGGGACGACGAGGCGCACACGAGTTGGACCTTCAATGTACCCGACGGAATGGACATTGAGGAATACCGCGGCACGATTACTCCGAACGTCGGATTGGGGACGATTCCCTATTGGAACGGAGATTTTGTCCTGAAAGACAGTACTCCTCAGGTGAAGAATATCAATCAGGCGGTGGAGGAGGCGGGATACATGGACTATTTGAAAGTTCCCTATCCTTCCGTTACGTTTACTTCGGAGGAATCGATAGAGTTGTCTACACTGCAAATCGATTTGAATAATTTGGTAGAATCGCAAGAGACGCGCCTGATAGCGAAGAAAGATTTGACGCGCGCCGATTTCGATGCGTTTGTTGCGGACTTGAAGGCTGCGCGGGTGGATCGGTATGTAGAGATTTACCAAAACGCATACGATCGCTATATGGCGGAATAAGGGGGGAGGCAATGAAGACGAAAACTTTGAAAAAGACATGCGTGTGTGCTTTGAGCGTTTTATTGGTTGCGGCGACGAGCGGCCCTCTTCTCCGCAACGGAATGGGAGGACAGGACGGCGTGAATATCGACGAGTTAGTTGCGCAGGCTTATGCGTTGGATATGGACAACGAGACGACATTATCCGACCCGGGTTTGAGCAATCCTTGGATTGTGGGAGTAGACGGAGAGGCTTTTGAATCGGACGAGAGCCGATATGCCCCTGACGAGAATGCAAAAATTATCAGAGTGGAGGATTACGGCGCGAACGGGGCGGATAGGAAGGACGACACCGACGCTTTCGGAAAAGCGCTGGAAGCGGCCCGCGCGGAGAACGGCGCGCCCGTCATTTTGGAGCTTCCCGCGGGTGACTTTGACTTTATTGAGGGCATGAGCGCAAAACATCCCGATTATGCCGTCGTCATCGAGGGGATCGATAATTTGACGTTGCGCGGGGATAACACGAATTTGTATTTTCATGGCATGTTCAAACCCTTTCACTTAGTGGACTTAGAGAATTTCCGCATGACGGGAATCAATATCGATTGGGGACGAGTGCCCTTCTCGATGGGGACGATTTTGGAAACGGACGGCCGAACGTTCAAAATTAAGGTGGACGAGGGTTATCCCGTAGACGAATCGACGCAGATCATGGGGCTTTTGGAGTACAATACGAGGACTTCCGCACCCCTTTCGGGCGGCAACGACATCTATTATACGGTCGAATATGTGCGTTATCTCGGCGAGCAAACTTTGGAAATTCGTTTTTCACAATCCTATAAAGCCTCCCCCGCGGGGACGACGGTCATTTTGCGACATCAGATTTATTCCTATGACGCCCTTACGGCGGAACGCTGTAAAAATGCTTATTTCGAGCACGTCAACGTTTACAGCTCGCCCGGTATGGCCTTTATGGGGCGGGAAAACACCAATCTGTATTTCAACGATTTTAACGTAATGCTCAAACCGGAAACGGACCGACTCATGTCCGTCACGGCGGACGGGATTCATCTGATGGAAACGGCGGGTGAAGTAATCGTCACGAACAGCCTTTTTGAAAACTGCGGGGACGACGCGCTCAATGTTCACGGTTTTTATTCGACGCTTAAAGAAATTTCCAACGAAAGAAGGACGATACATATCGTCAACGAACGCGACTATAATTTCTCTCCGTTGAAAGGGGATACACTCGCAATCGTCAATCGGGAAACGCTGACGGAAAAATGTGTCCTCACGGTCGAAGAAGTGGCGCCGAGCACTTCGGACGGCGGGTTCGACGTCACCTTTTCCGAGGCTCTGCCCGCGGAAGCTGCTGTCGGGGATATGGTCGTCAATAAATCTCATGCGGCGAAAGTGACGTTTTCCAACAACATCGTGCGGAATAAACGCTGTCGGGGAATCCTCATTCAGACCGCTGCGGGGGGTACCGTCGAGCACAACTTGTTCGCCAACCTCACGGACGCGGGGATTCTGCTCACGTCCGATACGTCCGAATGGTATGAAGCGATGCCCACGTCCGACCTAATCATTCGAAACAATAAATTTATTTCCACAAATTTGAGCGGCGGTGCGCGGGCGGCGATTACAGCTTACTGCTACGGACCGGACGGCGCGGAGGGCGAAACGGGAATCATGAAAAACATTTCCGTGGAGAATAACCTCATCGCTAACACCGGCTGCGCGGGAGTAATGTATTGCGGCGTGGAGGCAAGCTCCTTTACGCATAACGTAATCTCCAATGTCGGATTGGTTCAGAACAAGACGGGCGTCATCATGAGAAAGGTGCGTTCAGTGACCATTTCCAAAAACGAATTGCTTTCCGCTTCCACCGATTTCAATCCCGGAATCGCGGAAGACTGCGAGGAAAACGTTCTGACCGTCAGTGATAATGAAGGACTTTCCGCGGAAGATTTTATCGTTACTGCGGACGTCACGACGACGGAGGTGGAAAAGGTCGGTGCCGGCAGTATAACGGTCGGAGATAAATCTCTTTCCGATTGGGCGGATAAAGGGACGCCGATCGAAATGGTGGGCGCGTCCAACAACGAGCAGGAAGAAGTAGAGCTCAACGATGAGGACATTAAAATCAATTCCGTCAAATTTGCTTGGGACGAAACGGGAATTTACATTGCTTACGACGTATTCGACGACCATCTTTCTTGGGTCCCCAACAGCTATTGGAACGGGGACGGCGTGGAAATTTTCATGACGCAGAATACCGACTCCTCCAAAAACCTTTCCGGTCTCAAAGTAGAAGATCCGACCTGCATGCAGTTGTTTATGGGCGACGATTCCTGCGGCGGCTGTCAGGTAGTTGCGGCGAGAACGAGCGTTGAAATTTTGGACAAAAAAGAAGAAATTTTAATGAGCTTTTGGGTAAAGGAGGACAATAAAGGTTATTGCGGAGAAGTGTTTATTCCGTTTACGGTAGTGCCCGATATTTTGGCGAAGATTGAAAACGGAGAGGCAATCAGCCTCGCCATCCGCTTTGCCGACAGCGACGCGGACGGGGCGTCCCTCATTCAGATTTCCAATGTAGATGCGCCGGTGGAGCTCAATAAATATATACCCAAGCGCATGCCCAAGATTAAATTTATCGCGGGAGGTGAACAGTCATGAAGGAACTTTTCAAAAAATTCGGCGCTCTTTTGCTGTGTGGGACTCTGCTCTTTTCGGCCGCTTGCGGCGCGAAAGGCGACGGGTCTGACAGCGCGGACAGTTCGTCCTCAAACTCTTCTTCGGTGGAGCCGGAACCTGAACCCGTTCCTCAGCCGCCCGAATTGAGCGAGCTCATCGACGACGAACATGCGTCCGCCTCGCGGGGCGACAAGCCGGAAGTCCCGCGTTTTCCGGAAGATGAGGAATGGCAACAACTTGTGGAAAAACAAAGGGCGATAGAAGCAGGGGAGAGCTTTACGGAAACCTTCGACGGAAATTATTTTACTTCCAGGCTTTCCGCAGTCAGTGACGGAGCCCGTTTTGAGGTAATCGAAGGAGAAGATGCCATAGAAGGAAAATCGTTGCGGATAGAGACGGACGGCAATTATGCGGGGATTCGTCTGACGGGTACTAAATTCGTCGCAGGCGGGACGTATACGATAGAAATGGATTATAACGTCATTACGCCGTCCGATGACTTTTTCTTTCAATTCCGCGACTCCACCGCGGGCGCGGCGAGCGATATTTTCGCTACGTTCGGCGCGACGGCGGGAAAAGGGAAGCTCACGCATACGTTTACGCTCGGCGTGTACAGCGGATATTATATTATGATTATGCCGAGAAACAATGCGGGGGAGCTCGTGATAGACAATATCAAGGTCACGAGAGAGGATTCCCGTCCTGTGGCGTCGGGGCTTGCGCTCGACGGCGAAATCGCCGTCGGAAGTACGGTAACGGCGAGCTATGTATATACCGACTATGAAGGCGACCCCGAAGGGGAATCCCGAATCCAATGGTTTGTCGCGCTCAACGCTTCGGGAATGAATAAGACGATTCTCGAAAATACGGGTAAGACACTGACGATAGGGGCGGAGCTGCTCGGAAAGTATATCGGTTTTCAGGTCATTCCCATGGCGTCGACCGGTGAAAACGCGGAAGGCGTTCCCGTATTATATATGGCGTCGGAGACAGTCGGCGGGACCAATCCCGATTACGGGAGCCGATTTGAACTTGGAGAAGGAGAGTCCTTTACGGAAGACTTTGAAGCGGATGTCGGAGAAAAGAAAAATCTCATCTTTGTTCCGCACGGCAATACGGACAATTATATTTACCGCGAAGAAGCAAGGGATTCCAACGTCCTGAGAATCAAGAGCGACGGAACCTATCTCGGCACCGATTTTTCGGGAATGTCTTTCTCGCCCCGCGGAATCTATCGAATCAGCTTCGATTACGCTTTCAGGACGATTCCCAACACCTTTTACGTGCAGCTCCGCTCCTCGGCAGGCGATTCCTTCTATCAGATTCCGACGAATGTGGAAGCGGGGACGTGGCAGAAGGCGGAAGGGATTCTCGAAATCGGGAATGCAGAAGACGCCTTTCTCATGATGTTCCCCGACGCTTCCCCCGTAGAAATTCTCATCGATAATTTGACCGTCGAACGGATTTCCCCCGATTCTTCCGAAATTCGAGGCGAAACATTCGATATACAGAGCAAGAGGGTCGATGAAAATTTCGAATCCGTTTTGAACCGTCAACTTTATCCCGAGGCGTCCGGCGGGACTTCCTTTGAAATCACGGATGAAAAGGGAAAAAGCATAGACGGAAACTCCGTATACGCAGAATCTTCTTCAAGCGGGGAAATTGCCTTTATGGGAGCGACGGCGAAGGCGGGAGAGTCGTTTACGGTAGAATTTTCCTATTCCGTTTTGGAAGGAGCGGGAATATCAATCGGGTTTACCGCCGAGGACGGCACTGCGGGCGAATTTGTTGCCGTCGAAGACATGGGTACGGGAATTAAGAACGCAAGGCTGCGCGTCTCTACCCCTGAATCCGATAAGGCATATCATCTGACGGTCCGTTTCGACGGCGCGATAAAGGTGATTTTCGATAACGTCAAAGCCGAATGGCTCGATATGAGCTCGGTCGGAGCCTATGAATCGTTTGAAAGCGAGATTCCCTTATACGAAAGAAACGTTTTTGGCGGCGCTTCGGAGAAAATAGAAACGCTCTCGTCGGGGAATGTGCTCAGCGTCACGACTCCCGCGGGCGGCGGCGTGAAATTTAAGCATAAGGACACCGTTTCGACCGGAAAGAAATATGCTGTAACGTTTACCTATCATGTGACTTCTTCCGGTGCAGGCAACAAACTGTTCATCGGTTTCAAGGAGGGCGAACGAACGGTGGAATTTAATGCCGCGCAGGGCGCTTCGGGCAGAAAGACCGTCTATCTTACGGCGGATACAGACGGAGCCGCAATCTTTATCGGCGCGTCGTCGGAATGTTCGTTTACGCTGGACGATATATTCATTCAGCAAGATACGCGCGGAGAAGGGACTCTCAGCGAGGGAACTCCTTCCCAAACGGCTCCCGTTTACGATGAGTCTAAAAAGTATTATATGGATATCAATAATTCCAGTACCATAGGCTTCACTAACGAGGCGCGCTATCAGTCCGAGCTTTCCAGCGGTTACGTGTTGTTGGTGGAGAGCAAGGGCGCTTATGGCGGGATACAGATCCGCAGCGATTCTTGGGATTATAATCCGTCGGGAACCTATAAGATTTCGTTGACGTATACGGTCATTGCCAATCCGACGGGAAGTGAAATGTATGTGCAGCTCGGCAGCGGAGTCAATAAGCAGTTTAACGGCGAAGATACTGCCGTCGGTACGCAGAAGAGCGTGGAATTTGAACTGACTGCCTCGGCGGCATGGGATTGCGTCATGATTTTCGGAGGCGGAAATGCTAATGGTTTTGTGTTTACCATCGACGATTTCTCTTTGAGCGCAGTAAATAAATAATGGATAAAGAAGCCCCGACAGAATGAGTCGGGGCTTCGTTTGCGTCAAAATTTCCATTTATCGGGGCAATCCCGAAGAAGGGACTATTCCAAAATTTTTCTTTTTTTCGTGCCCTCATTCTTTCGCCCGTCGCCGTCTCTATTTTTCGGCGCTTCCTTTTTTGCTTGTTTCCGTGTTTTATTCCTTCTATTTTACAATCGAGTTTTGCTGCTGTGCGCGAACGGCGAGGTCGCGTTTTTTCAGGATTTTGTTGATGAGGCAGAAGAATACGACGGTGGAGACGATTCCTCCGACGAGGTCGGAAACGGGTTCGGCGTAAAATACGCTTTCCACGCCGAAGAAGCGGGGCAGGGTAAGGGTCAGTGTCAGCATCAGCGCTAATTTTCTGAACAGCGACAAAGTAATGGCGACGGGCGCGATTCCCAAACCCGTGAGCCCGTCCACCAAAGCGTACTGAAAGGCGAGGGGGATAATCATGAGGGTATAGATTTTTATGAAGCGCACGCTTTCCGCCTTTAATGCCGCGTCGTCGGTGAAGATAGACACGACGCCGCCCGCCGCGAAGCGCGCGACGAGGAACATGACGACCGTGTAGAGAATGCACGAGCCGAGAATCCAGCCCTCGCACTTTTTGACGCGGTCGGGACGGTTTGCGCCGTAGTTATAAGACAGGGCGGGCTGTGTTCCGCCGGAAATCCCGCCGAGGGGCAGGGTGATGATTTGCATGAAGGAAAGCATGATGGTGGCGGCGGAAATGAGCTCGTCGGCGCGTTCGCCGCCGTAGGTACGGAGCACCTTATTGAGCGCGAGAATCATGACGGAATCGGTGGCGATGATAATGAAGGGGGAGAAGCCGAGGAGCAGAATTTTTCCGATGATTTTTTTGTCGTAGCCGCCGATGCCCAGCCGTACTTCGACTTTTTTACTGAACAGGAAAAGGACGGTAAACAGTGCGGAGAAGAACTGAGAAATGACGGTGGCGATCGCCGCGCCCTTGACGCCCATGCCGAAAGTAAAGATAAAGAGCGGGTCGAGCGCGATATTTGCCACGGCGCCGATGCAGACGGTAGCCATGCCCGCCTTTCCGTGTCCCTGTCCGACGATATAGGCGTTGAGTCCTGTGGTCATGACGGCGAAAACGGTGCCGACGGAGTACCATGAGAGATAGTCGGAGGCGTATCCCGCGATGTTGCCGCCCGCGCCGAACAGTTTGAGGAGGGGCGCTTTCAGCGCAAAGACGAAGGCTGTAAGAAGGACAGACATTACCGCGAGCAGCATGGCGCCGTTATTCAGGATTTTTCTTGCCCCTTTCAAATCGCCCTCGCCCATTTTGATGGACATGGCGGGGGCGCCGCCCAATCCCACCCAAGTTCCGAAGGAGGAAAGGAGCGTGACGATGGGGCCGCAAATTCCCGCCCCCGCGAGCGCGAGGGAGCCCACTTCCGGCATGTGACCGATATAAATTCGGTCCACGATGCTGTATAATACGTTGACGAACTGCGCCAACATAGAAGGAATTGCAAGTTTGAGGACGACTTTTAGCGGCGCGTCTGTGCTCAGAAAGTTTTTGGAAGGATTTTTTTTGTGCATAGTTTTTTATTTGTTTTTCGTCCGATAAAGATTTCAGCAATAATTATAACGAAAACGACTGAAAACACAAGCGTTTGTCCCGCCGATTTTCGACTTTTTTTTGAAAATGTGAAAAAAATAGTAAAGTACGCAACCAAGACGGCTTTTTTTTCGTCTTTAAGAGTAGAAAGGGCAAAAATCGGGAAAGATAAAGAATAAGGAGGAAAAATTATGAAAAACAGGAAACAAAAGGCATTCGCCTGTACGGCAGCGGCGCTCTCTCTGGCGCTGTTCGGCGCGTGTTCGGGCGGAGAATATCGGGAGAAGCCTCTGTCCGAAAATGCCGTTTCCCTCACGGCTTCGCTGGTTGCGGATAAGTCCGTGCGGACGGGAAACTCGGGGGAGTTTTCGGAAAACAATCTCGCCTTTTCGACGGATTTTTTCCGCCGCTCGTATACGGGCGGGAACACGTTGGTTTCGCCCCTTTCCCTCGCCGCCGCTTTGGCGATGACCGCGAACGGCGCAAGGGGGGAGACTCTTTCCGAGATGGAACGGGTTCTCGGCATGTCTAAGGAATCTCTCAATGTCGGATTATCCGCCTATCTCGACAAGGTGGCTGAAAGCGGAGCGCTTTCAGTGGCGGATTCCCTTTGGCTTCGCGATACGATGAAGGAAAAGGCAAATGCGGACTTTTTGCAGAGAAATAAGGATTATTACGACGCGGAAATCTACGCCGCGCCCTTCGATAAAACGACTGTTTCGGATATCAACACCTGGACGGAGAACGCCACGCGGGGAATGATTAAAGAGCTCATACAGGAAATTTCTCCCGATTCGGTGGCGTATCTCATAAACGCCCTGTATTTTTCGGGGGAATGGCAGAACAAATACGAAAAATCCGACATCGCGGAGGGTATGTTTACCGCGGCGGACGGAACGGCTTCTCGTGTGAAAACGATGAAATCTTCGGAGGGGATTTACCTTTCGGACGAGAACACGACGGGCTTTGTCAAGGCGTATAAGGGCGGAGAATTTGCCTTTGCGGCGTTTCTTCCCGCTGAGGAAATTTCGATAAACGAATACGTGGCCGGCTTCTCCGCAGAAAAATGGCAGGGGCTTTTCGGGCATTCGAGTCGAGAGTCCGTCATTTGCACCATGCCCGCCTTTTCTTACGATTTTTCCGTGACGGCGAACGGTATACTTAAAGACATGGGTATGCCGACTGCGTTTGACGCGGCAAAAGCCGATTTTTCCGATATGTTCGATTTATGTCCCGAAGAAAACGTCTATATCGGAGAGGTGCTGCAAAAGACGCGCATAGAAGTGGACGAGGCGGGTACGAAAGCCGCCGCCGTGACGGAAATCGGAATGAAGGGATTTGCTGCCCCGGATAAGATCGAAATTCCCGTAAAAATCGTCATACTCGACCGCCCCTTCGTGTATGCGATTATCGATACGGAGAATAATTATCCGATTTTTTTAGGCGCGGTGACAAAATTGTAAATCGTGGCGGCGGATATAGATGAGCTTGCCGCCGAACGTTTCCTGTCGCCATGTTCGCTTCTGTTCGGAAACGGGCGCGGCGGCAGGTGAAAGGGCTATGAAAAAAGGGGATTTTACCTCTTTTTTCTTTGCAATTTTTTTCATGATATGGTATACTATTATAGTAAGCCGAAATCGGTGCGTTTTCCTGCTCCGCTTCGTCGGCGGCATATGCTGGGAGAGGAGTCATGAAAAGAGAGAAATCCCCGAAAACGCAAGAGGAATCCGCCGTTTCCGCAGCGGAAGAAGGTATTGAAAAAGAACAGAATTCCTGTGTCGGGAGACAGACCGAAACAGAATACGTTTCTCGGACAGGGGAACAGAACGAGACAAAGAGCGATTCTCGGTTCGGCGGTCACGTGGAAGCGGAACGGGCTTCCCGAATCGGAACGCCCGCCGAAGCGAAGCGGGATTCGGGAAAGCGGATTTTCGGCGTGCGCGTCAGCACGCTGCTCCTCATATGCTACATAGCCGCGTTTATGGGCTGGTGCGTGGAGAATTTATTCCGTCTGATTTCTATCGGGGTGCTGGATTCGAGACATCAGCTCTTTCCCTTTCTGGCGGCTTACGGGTTCGGGATTTTTGTTCTGTATTTCGTGTTCGGGACTCCCACGGAAATGCGAATTTTCAAAAAACGTATTCTCCCCGAAAATACCAAACGCAATCATACGCTGCGGGTGGTTATTTATTGTTCGGTAGTGTTTGTGCTCATTCTGTTCGGGGAAATGAGCGTGGGGCTCCTGTTTGAAAAACTGTTCGGCGTAAAAGCATGGAACTATCTGAATATTCCCCTGCATATCACCCGATATACGAGCATTCCCACGACGATCGGCTTTACGACGGGAATCACGCTTTTAATGCACTTCGTATTCCGTCCCGCGATTGTCTGGCTGGAAAAACTCCCTCAGAAGGTGGCGTTTTGGCTGGCGCTCGTTTTGGGAATCATGATCGCCGCCGACTATCTCGTAATGATGATTTACGGCGGAGTCGTCGGGCATTTCCCCGAATATTGGTCGATACGGTTCGGCAGGTAAACGAAAAAACGCAGAAAAAAAGCCGCCCGAGACAGCGGCGGGAGGAGGAAAATGAGAGAGGGCAAAAAAGAAAGTTTTTTTGCTTTGCGCCGTTTCGGCGGCGTGCCTGTGCTTCTTCGGCGGGTGTCGGGAGGAAAAACAGGTAAAGACGGACTTTGAAACGGGATTTTACTCCCTTACCGAAGCGTATGAAAACGGCTGGCTGACGAAAGCGGACGTAAAACAAATCGCCGATTATCGCGGCTGCGCGCAGTCTTGTCCCGAATTGGATGCGTCGGCGGAAAAGAGAATCAGGGAATTTGCCTCGAAAGAGTATTCGCATGGGGGAGACATTATTCCTGCGGAGAGCTTTACTATTCGGTATTACGGGGAATATAGCGGAAGCTACGCCCTCTACATTACGAGCGATCGCTACGATTTTCCGGCGGTAATTACGGTGGAGGAGGTCGCAGGAATTAAATTTTCCTATCCCGATTCGAATACGATAAAAATTTATAAGGAAAAGAACTAAAAAGCGCGGAAAAGGGGAACATGGAAAACGATAGAAAAACCCGGAAACAAAGGGAGACGCGGAAAACGAGAGGAAATTGCAGAAAAGAGGGGGGTAAATCCTCAGAAAGACGAAACCGAAAAGGATTGACGTTGCGAAAAGAATAAACCCGAAAAACCGAAAAACGCGGAAAGAATAAATCCGAAAAACGGCTTTCGGCTCCGAAAGGAGCCGGTCATTCGTGCTTGTTCGGCTCCACCAACAGCGTTTTATAATTGTCGTAAACGACGAAGCCCGCCTTGGATTTGGGGGGCTTTTTTACGTGTTTGCGCTCGCAGTAATCCACGGGCACCTTGCCGCCCGAACGCCCGTCCGAATAGTAAGCGCAGATTTCCGCGGCGAATAAGAGGACTTCTTCGGGGACCTTTTTCCCCTCCGCCGCGACGATGACGTGCGAGGAATGGTATTTTTGCGCGTGGAGCCAGATATCGGAAGGGGAACAGCTTTTCAGCAGCCTGTCGTTTTGCAGGTTGTTTCTCCCGCCGAAGATGCGGAAGCCCATATATTCGTATTCGCGGAAGGGGACGACGGTCTCCTTTTTCTTTGCGCCTACCCGTTCCCTTTGCGGCTTTACGAGCCCCAGAGAAACGAGCTCCGTCTCCGTCTCTTTGAGGTCGTCCTGCGTCTCCGCCGCGGCGAGGGAGGAAAGGACGCTCTCCGAGTAGGAAATTTCTTCCTCCTCCGTTTTCCTGCGGGGCAGGAGTGCGTCGAGCGTGCGTTTCTGCTTCTGATACGCCTTGAAATATCTCTGCGCGTTCTGCGAGGGGCTGAGCCGCTCGTCCAGCGCGATTTTTATCGTTCCCCCGTCGGGCGAATACCAATTTTCCGCTTCCAGCTCCTTCATGCCCTTTTCTATCCGCCAGAGATTCGCCGTGAGCAGTTCGCCCTTGACGCGCTCCTTTTCCATGTCCGAGCAGGCGTCCAGCCGTTCGAGCGTGTCCTGCAATTTCTTCCGCTGTTTTTTGAGCAGTCCGCGGACGGCGGATTCCAGCTTCCGCTTTTTGTCCTCGAAGGCGCGCCTGCCCTCTTTTGCGGAATAATAGGCGTCCTCCGCCTCGTTCAGGGAGGGCATGGGAATCCCGCCCTCCACGGGGAAGGCGAAAAAGTCCGTCGGGAACCCGTTTTCCCTTTTCAGGCAGGGCGAGGAGGGATAGGAGGCGCAGAACTCCCCGACAAACTCCCATAAGGGGCGGTCGTGGGAGTACTTGTTTAAGAGCTCCCGTGCGGTGGGCAGAGCCAGCCCCGCGACGTTTTCGAAAAGGAATTTTGCGAATTCCTCCCGCCCGCTTCCCTCGTGAGCGGCGCGGAAAGCCTCCGTTCTCGCTTTCAGCCCCTCCGCGTCGAAGGGGGAGAGCTTGTCCTGCGGCAGAGGATAGGCGTATTTCGCGCCCGAAAGGAGCACTCTTTTGGCGTTGTCCTCCAAGGACGTCGTTTTGAGCGCGCCGAGAATGGTTCCGTTTTCCGTCAGCACAAGATTGGAGTACTTGCCCATGATTTCGCAGACGAGCACCCGCTCGCAGCGGGAAAAATCCCCCGTGCAGCGGAGGCGGATTTCCACGATGCGCTCGAATTCGTGTTGGGAGACGGATAAAATTTCCGCGCCGAGGAGGTGTTTGCGCAAAAGCATGCAGAAATTGGGCGCGACGGGAGCGGGTTCCTTCTCCGTCGCGGACAGGCAGACGCGGGCGTTGGAAGCATTTGTGCTCAAAACGAGTTTAACCGTCGATTTTCCGGTGTATATAATAAGGGTAACCTCGTCTTTGTCCGCTTGGGAGACGCGGTTGATTTTCCCGCCCTTCAAGGCCGCGTCGAGTTCGGCGGCGGAGCGGCGGATATGGAAAGCGTCCTGAGGCATGTTTCCTCCTTGGGGAGCCCGACGGCGAAAAAACGCGGAAAAATCCCGAACAAAGTCGAAAAATTTTTTCGGACGGGCCGTTTTTCATAAATTATAGCGTAAATTTCGGAAATTGTAAACGAAAATGCTTTCTTTTCTCGGAATAATATGATAAAATGTAGCTTGCACGGTGGGGGAAATCCCTTTCGGGCTATCGAAGGAGAAAAAAGAAGCATTATTTTTAGGAGAAAGATATCATGAAGTACACAACAAAAGCCGCAGAGAAAAGCACGGTAAAAATTACGATGAAGTTCGACAAGGACGAGTGGAAGGACGCGCTCAACAAGGCGTACTTAAAGACCAAGGGCAGATTTGCCGTCAAAGGTTTCCGCAAGGGCAAGGCGCCCCGCAACGTCATCGAGCACGCATATGGCAAGGGAGTGTTTTTTGAGGACGCGCTCAACGTGCTCTTCTCCGAGAATTACGGGAAGATTCTCGACAAGGAAGAAAAGAAGTTCACGGCCGTGGGCGATCCCGAACTTTCCGTGGACGACCTTTCCGATGAAGGCGTGACGCTGGTGGCGGTCACTCCCGTGAAGCCGGAAGTGAAAATCGGCTCCTACAAAGGTATGAAAATCAAAGAGTTTGCGTATACTGTAAAGGATGCCGACATCGACAAGGAACTCGACAGACTCCGCGACCGCAACGCCCGCAAAGTGGACGTCACCGACCGTCCCTGCCAGAACGGCGACATCGTCAACATCGACTTTGTCGGCACGGTGGACGGCGTCAAGTTCGACGGCGGCGAAGCCGAGGGCTTCGATCTGACGCTCGGCAGCGGACAGTTCATTCCCGGCTTCGAGGATCAGGTCGTCGGAATGAACATCGGGGACAAAAAGGACGTCAACGTCAAATTCCCCGAAAACTATCAGGCGGAGAGCCTCAAAGGCAAGGATGCCGTTTTCGCCGTCAAGCTCAATTCCATTAAGGGCAAGGAATTGCCCGAACTCACCGACGCGTTCATCAAGGACGCCACGGGCAGCGAGACGATCGAGGAATATAAGCAAAAGACGAGAGAGAGACTGCAAAAGCAGGCGGATAAGAACGCGCTCGACGCGACGGAAAACAGCATCCTCGAAGCGATTTCCGCGACCGCGGAGGCGGAAATCCCTCAGGCGATGATCGAGCGGGAAATCGACGGACTCGTTCAGAAGTTCGAATATCAGCTGATGTATCAGGGGCTGAAATTGCAGGATTACCTCGATTTCATCAAGGTGAGCAAGGAAGATTTCAGAAAGAACTATGAAGAGCAGGCAAAGAAGAACGTTTTGAACCAGCTCATCATTTCTCAGATTATCAAGGACGAGAAGATCGAAGCGACGGACGAGGAAGTGGACGCGAAGGTTGCCGAGCAGGCGGCGTCCGTGGATAAGAGCGCGGAGGAATACAAGAAGAGCATGGATCCCCGCCAATTCGATTATATCAAGAGCGACATCATCATTACCAAGCTGTTCGACTTCCTGAAAGCGAACAACGAAATGTATCGAGAGGAGAATAAGGAATGAACGAAAAAAACGTTCTGATTCCCTATGTCGTGGAACGCACTTCGACGGGCGAACGCTCGTACGATCTGTATTCCCGACTTTTGGAGGACAGAATCATATTTTTGAGCGGCGAAATCGACGACGCGGTAGCAAATACGGTGGTGGCGCAGCTCATTTATCTGGAAGGCAAGGAGCCGGGGAAGGACATCAATCTGTATATCAATTCTCCGGGCGGCTCGGTGACGGCCGGCATGGCGATTTACGACACGATGAATTACGTCAAGTGCGACGTATCGACGATTTGTATCGGGCTTGCGGCGTCCATGGGCGCGTTCCTCCTGTCGAGCGGCGCGCGCGGCAAACGGTTCGCGCTCCCTAATTCGGAGATTATGATTCACCAGCCCTTGGGCGGAGCTCAGGGTCAAGCCAGCGACATCAAGATTCAGGCGGAGCATATCCTGCGCACGAAGGCGAAGATGAACAGAATCCTTTCCGAGAATACGGGCAAGGACATTGCCACCATCGAGCGGGATACCGACAGGGACAACTACCTTTCGGCGGAAGAAGCGCGGGTGTACGGGCTTATCGATAAAGTATTCGTGAGGCGCTGAGGCGTTTTAAGGGATACGGGACATAAAAAATACGCTCGCGCAAAGTTTCGGGAAAAGGAGCTTTGCGCGGTATTTTTCAATTCATCAACGGGGTGTGACACATGGAAAAAAACGAACAACGCTGTTCTTTCTGCGGTAAATCGAAAGAGGAGGTGCGCCGTCTCATCGCGGGGCCGGGCGGAGTCTTTATCTGCGACGACTGCGTGGATATCTGCAAGGCGATGGTGGACGAGACGCTCGACAAAGAGAGCAAGACGGAAGAAGTTCCCTTGAAGAAGCCCGCCGAAATCAAGGCGGAGCTGGATAAATACATCGTCGGGCAGGATAAGGCGAAGAAGGTGCTCTCCGTCGCGGTGTATAACCATTATAAGCGCATAAATTCGCTCATGAAGTCGAAAAAGGCGGACGACGGAGTGGAAATCGAGAAGAGCAATATTCTGCTTCTGGGGCCCACGGGATGCGGTAAAACGCTGCTCGCGCGGACGCTCGCAAAGATCCTCAACGTTCCTTTCGCCACGAGCGACGCGACCACGCTGACGGAAGCGGGCTATGTGGGCGAGGACGTGGAGAATATTCTTTTGAAGCTCATTCAGAACGCCGATTACGATATCGAGCGCGCGCAGCGCGGAATCATTTATATCGACGAGATCGACAAGATTGCGAGAAAGAGCGAAAACGTATCGATTACGCGCGACGTATCGGGCGAAGGCGTGCAGCAGGCGCTTTTGAAAATCATCGAGAGCACGATGGCTTCGGTGCCGCCGCAGGGCGGAAGAAAGCACCCCCAGCAGGAGTGCCTGAGAATCGACACGACGAATATTTTATTCATCTGCGGCGGAGCGTTCGTGGGGTTGGATAAAATCGTGGCGTCGAGGAAGGACGACACGACGCTCGGATTCGGCGGCAAGGTCAAGCTGGGCGCGGACGAAGTGGACTATTCGGCGCTCGACGACGTGAAACCGCAGGATCTGACGAAATTCGGGCTGATTCCCGAATTTGTCGGACGGCTTCCCATCGTGGTCAATCTCGACCCGTTGGGCGAGGACGCGCTGGTGAAGATTCTGACGGAACCGAAAAACGCAATCATCAAGCAGTATCAGAAGCTGGTGGGCTTCGACGGAGTGAAGCTGACGGTCGAAGAGGACGCGGTAAAGGAAATCGCGCAGACGGCGATTCGGTTAAAGACGGGCGCGCGGGGACTGAGAACGATCATCGAAGGGCTGATGACGGACGTCATGTATCAGATTCCTTCCGAGGAGGACGTCGACGAAGTCGTCGTGACCAAGGAATGTCTGACGGAAGGCGCAAAGCCGAAAATCGTGTATAAACAAAAATCCGCTTAAAGCGCGGGAATTGCAGAAAAGCGCGGAAAAAACCGCGGCGCGAAATTTTTCGCGCCGCGGTTTTGTATGTCGGTTTAGTTTTGACAAAGGATATAATTCGCGTCAACGTCCAATATTTTACAGGTTTGCGCGACCGTGTATATCGGGACAATCTGCTTTACGAATCAAATAGACCGACGACGACGGTAACGGGGCGGGAAACGGGGGCGAATTCCCTGCCTTTTGTCCGAAAAAACGATTTCGCAACGATCGTATAGATTCCCTTTTCTTCAAAGGTATACGCCCGTGTGCAGTTATCGATCGACCAAGCCAGTTTCAAGCCCTTAATATTGGGAAGGGTGAGCTCGTGAGTCTCGGAGCGATCGGGGGAATATACGAGGGAATTCGCCAGGGAAATTTCTATGTCCATGAACGTTTCCCCGCGATAAACGGTTTTATATTCTCTCCTGTCCCTGTGCATGAAAAGCATCCGAAAATTGAGCGTTTTTCCCGTTTTGCAGGAAAGGACCATGTTGTCCGATTTGTCGTCCGAAATCAAGGTAATCTCGTCGTCGAATCCGATATCATCTACCTGCAAATCGATTCGGAAATTAGAGCCTTTGGGCGGAAGATATACATATAATAATATTCCCGTCAGGACAATCAGCACGAGGACAATCGGAAGAACGATGATTAAAATTTTCTTTTTCATATATCCTCCTTATTTTTTTCTGATTTCATTATAACATAAAAAAACGAAAAATCAACAGGGAAACAAAAATTTTTTGAGGGAAAACTCTTTTTTATTCGACGAAAAACGACAGGTTGTAAAGATATGTGAAAGAATTTTCAGGGAAAGTTCTTTGCCTTTTCGCCCGCGATGTGTTATAATAAATATATAAAGAGGTTTTTTCGTTTTTATGCCCGTTTTGAGGGCGTTTTGCATTATCGTGAAAGGGATTGTTTGAAAAGAGGAGTGAAAGGGTAAAAATAATTATATGGAAAATTATACTGAAAAGCAAATACAAAGAACAAATATATTGTCCATCGTGCCCTTGCGGGGCAAGGTGGCGTTTCCCGATACGCTCACGTCGTTCGAGGTGGGCAGGGAAATTACGTTAAAGGCGATCGACAGGGCGACCGCTTCGGCGGACAGACTGCTCTTTATCTGCGCGCAGCGCGAGACGGAAAAGGACGAAATCACGGCGGACGACATCTATTCCGTCGGTACGGTGGCGCGCATCAAGCAGGTGACGCAGCTCCCCGGGGGAACGCTTCGGATTCTCACCGAGGGATTGTACCGCGCCCGCGCCCGCTCCGTTCAGTTTGAGTCGGGATATTATTATGCGGTGACGGATGAAATTCTGTCCGAACACGGCGACGAGGTGTTGGAGGAGGCCTATTTCCGCACCGCGCGCGAAATGGTGCGCGACGTGCTCATGGCGGACGGGAAAATCGGCAAGGATATCCTCTCTCAGCTGGAAGCCTGCTCCGACCCCGATACTTATATCAATATGACCGTTTCCGCCATGCGCGTGCGCCTGGAAATCAAGCAGGAGCTTTTGGAAGAAGAATCGGTCATCGAAAGGCTCAAACTGTTCGAGCGCTGTCTCAACGACGAGCTGGAAATCGCAAAGATTGAAAAGAAAATTGCTTCCGCCGTCCGCCAGAACATCGACCGTTCGCAGAAGGATTATTTTTTGCGCGAGCAACTCAAAGCCATTCATACGGAGCTCGGGGACGACGGCAAGGAAGAGGACGAATACCGCGAGAAAATTCTTGCGAAGAAGCTGCCCGAAGAGGTGGAGGAGAAGTGCCTCAAAGAGCTGGACAGGCTGGATAAAATGCAGTCCTCCTCGCCCGAATACACGGTGATTACGGGGTATCTCGACTGGATTCTCGATCTGCCTTGGACTGAGGAGACGAAGGACACGGAGAAACTTTCCGACTGCGTGAAAGTGCTGGATGCCGATCATTACGGCCTTGAAAAGATCAAGGAGCGCATTACCGAATATCTCGCGGTGCTCAAACTGACGGAGAACATGAAAGCGCCCATTCTCTGTTTCGTTGGGCCTCCGGGAGTGGGAAAGACGAGCATCGCGCGTTCCATCGCGCGTTCTCTGGATCGTAAATTCGTCCGCATGAGCCTCGGCGGCGTCAAGGACGAAGCGGAAATCCGCGGACACCGCCGCACCTATATCGGCGCCATGCCCGGTCGGATTATCTATGCCATGAAAAACGCGGGGTCCGTCAATCCCGTGTTCCTGCTCGACGAAATCGACAAAATTTCTTCGGATATGCGCGGCGATCCCGCCAGCGCGCTTTTGGAGGTGCTCGATCCCGAGCAGAATTCCACTTTCCGCGACAGGTATCTCGAAGTTCCCTACGATCTGAGCAAAGTGCTGTTCATCACGACGGCGAACTCGCTGGACACCATTCCGGGACCCTTGCGCGACCGTATGGAAATCATAGAACTTTCGGGATATACGCTGGAAGAAAAGGCAGAAATCGCAAAGCGGTATCTCATTCCCAAGCAGTTAAAGGCGAACGGTCTTTCGGAGGAGAACGCGGAATTTACGGAGGACGGAATCCGCGCGATTATCGAAGGCTATACCATGGAAGCGGGCGTGCGTACTTTGGAGCGCACGGTGGGCACGGTCTGTCGGAAGATAGCCGTTCGCTATGCGGACGATAGAACCCTGCCCAAGGTAAAAGTGGACAGGAAGAAAGCGGAGGAATTTTTGGGCGCGCCTCGTTTCAAGGCGGACGAAGCCCGCGGCAAGGAAGAAGTGGGCGCGGTGACGGGACTGGCATGGACGGCCGTGGGCGGCACCACGCTGACGGTGGAGGCTTCCGCGATGCACGGCAAAGGGGAAATCCGCCTGACGGGGAAACTCGGAGACGTCATGAAAGAATCCGCTTTGGCGGCGATTTCCTTTATCCGTTCTCATGCGGATAAATACGGAATTCCCGCGGATAAATTCGAGACGACGGACATTCATATCCATGTTCCCGAAGGCGCAACGCCCAAGGACGGACCCAGCGCGGGCATCACGATCGCCACTGCTATCCTGTCCGCCTTTACGGGACGCCCCGTGAGAAAGGATATTGCCATGACGGGGGAAATTACGCTCCGCGGCAAAGTCCTTCCCATCGGCGGATTGAAGGAAAAGGCGCTCGCCGCGCGGCGGGTGGGGATTAAGAATATCGTTATTCCCAAGGAAAACGAGAAGGACATCGAGGAAATTCCCGAAAGCGTGCGCAAAGAGCTGAATTTTATTCCCGTGACGGATGCGGACGAAGTATTCTCTCTCGCCGTGCGCGGAGCGGAGGACGAAGAACCGCCGCAGCTCAAACAGGCGAAGCCCAAACGGATAAAGCCGAAAAAAGAACCCGTTCTGCCCGTGCGCGACGACGGAGTGCCTCTTTCGGGCGGAGTCCGCTGCCGCTGAAAAATAAAAGGAAACTATGCCCATGTATGAGACGAATGAAAAACCGACGCCCGCACCTCGCGGAGAGCTCCCGTCCCGTGAGCTCCGTGCGCCCCTCGTCGTGAAAAACGCGATGTTTATCACTTCGGCGGCGAACGAAAAGCAGTTTCTCTCTTTCGATAAACCGACGATCGCCGTCTGCGGAAAATCCAACGTGGGCAAAAGCTCGTTCATCAATATGTTGGCCAACCGAAAAAAGCTGGCAAAGACGAGCAGCGAACCCGGCCGGACGCGGCTGGTGAACTATTTCGATTTCGGAGCGTTTATTTTGGCGGATCTGCCGGGATACGGCTTCGCGCGGGTCTCGAAGGCGGAAAAGGAGAAATGGGCCAAGACTCTGAACGCCTTTTTCGCGGATAAAAAGCGGATTTCGCACGTGTTTTTGCTGGTAGACAGTCGGCACGATCCGACGGCGGACGATATGCAGATGATAGAATTTTTGCACTATCACATCATTCCGTTCACCGTCGTTTTGACAAAGGCGGACAAACTTTCGAAAATGAAGCTGAAAGAGCACGTCAAGGCGATAGCGGCGGATCTGTATCTGGGTACGGAAAATCTCCTGACCACCAGCGCGCAGACGGGATACGGCAAGGATTCGGTGCTTTTGAAAATCGCCGAGGTGACGGAGCGGACGCTCTCGGCTTCGGGGGCGGAAGAACTCGGGAACGAGGACTCTTCCGAAATGATGATAAAGGGGGCGGTTTCGCCCTCGTCCGAGGAATCGGGAAAGGAAATTTCCAATGGATGAATTTTTGAAAACGTGGTATGGTCTCGCGCTGTTTATTGCGTTTGACGTGGCGGCGGCGCTGGTTGTCATGGCGATTGCCTACCGCTGGATTTTCAAGCGCTTCTGGGACGCGGTGGCGGCGCTCGTCTGTATGACGATACTCTCGCCGCTCTATCTCGCCGTTCTCGTGCGCGGGAAAATTTATAAAAAACGCACGGGAAACATGCGCTCTCTCGTGACGCATGAATTTTATGTCGGCAAAAAAGCCAAAACGATCGCGCTCAGGTTGTTCCGAACGACGGACGACGACGGAAACGAGGCAGGAAGCTACGGCCGTTGGCTCAGACGCACGCGGTTTTATAAATTGCCCGTATTCTTTGACGTCTTTTGCGGCCGCCTGAGCTTTATCGGCGTCAGAAAGTTTTCCTTTATCGACGCCGCTTTCGTCTCGGAAGACGACGAGGGACGTTTTTCCGTGCGGCCCGGCCTCATCAATCCCTTGGTCGTTTCGGGCGATGAGGAGACCGACTATAAGGAAATGCTCCATTCCGACATCCGTTACGCCCGCCGCATGAGCCTGTTCGGGGATTTGAAAATCTTCTTTTCTTGGTTGTTAAAGACGATTCGCGGGGAAAAGGGCTATCTCGGCGTCACGGAGGATAAGACTTATGCGGAATCGCTCCTGGAAGAAGGGACGATTTCCCGCGAGGACTTCGATTCCGTCGCCCGCTCTGCCGCCGCGGAGGAAGAGGAACTGAGAAAGACATACGAGCCCGTCGAGGAAGAGCAAGAAGACGAAGAAAACGAAGAATCCGAAGGAGATACGAAGGAACCGTCCGAACGGGACGGGGAAGAAGTTCGGACGGAACAGCCTGAAAACGGCGGGGAGGAAGCGCGGCAAAATACTCCTTCCAAACAGCCGCAAACGGTTGACGGCAAAGCGGACACGGCGCAATCGGAAGAAGCGTTTTCGGACAAAACCGATTCCGAAAAAGGAAAATGACTTCCCTTTATAAAGAAGCGGGCAGTCGCGCGCTGGCATTACTGGATACCGTGGCGGGGAGTTACGAGGAAATCCTCGGTAAAAATCTCGTGGGAATTTATGCCCACGGCTCCCTTGCGTTCGGGTGCTTTTCTTGGGAAAGGAGCGACATCGATTTTCTGGTCGTCGCAAAATCGGCGCTCGCGTTAAATGAAAAGGTCGCTTTGCTCGACGTTCTGACGCGTTTGGAGGATAAGGCGCCCGCGAGAGGCTTTGAAATGAGTGTGGTTTCCGAAAAGGATTGTCGGGATTTTGTTTATCCTACGCCCTTCGATTTGCACTTTTCCGCGCTGCACAGAGAAAAATACAAAATCGCGCCGCAGGCATACTGTTCGGCCATGCACGGCACGGACAAGGACCTCGCGGCGCATTTTACGGTGACGAAAGCCGTCGGAAAAACGATTCGCGGCCGTTCCGTATCGTCCGTTTTCGGGGACGTCCCGCGCGCGGATTATATAGACAGTCTCCTTACGGACATTTCGGATTCGCCAAAGAAAACGGAGGCTTTCGGATACGCTGTTTTATCTCTTTGCCGAACGTTGGCTTTTTTGCGGGAAGATCGGATCGTTTCCAAGTTGGAAGGCGGGCACTGGGCCTTAAAAAATCTTCCGAAAGAATATGTTCCCGTCGTGGCGGCCGCGCTCGACGAATATATTTACGGCATTCCCTTTTCCATCCCCGAGGAGGAAGCGGAAAAATTTTTCCGAGATATGCGCGCGCGGCTTCCGAACTGAAATCGCGGAATCGATCAAAAGACCGCGAAGCGAACCGAACGAAGAGACTGCGGAAAGAACGGCGCGGCAATCTGTTGAAAGAACGTATCGGAAATGTGGTTGTTACGAAGCGCGAAGGAGGGGAATATGAAGAGTAAAATTGTATCCGCAATATAAATTGTACTGAATATCCTGCTTATTCCCATGTCTTTTATAAACTTTTTTCATTATGCGGGCAAAATTCCCGCAATGAATGAGGAAACGGGAGGATTTTTTACGGCAAAAGTGGAGGATTACAGCAGCCCGCGGGCTGATCTGAAATCGCCGGACGCCGAATGACTGATGTATCTGAGCTTTATTCTGATTGCCGTATCGGTCATTTTTTTCGCAGTCGGCATCGTCAAAAACGATAGCGGGACCGTCAAGGGAATAAGCCGCGGCGCGTTTGTCTGCTCGATGCTCGTTTTTGTACTCGCGTTTTTTATTTCTTCTACCGTAACCTGTACTTATTGAGCGGAAGAATGCAAAATACCCGCGGCGGTTCATTTCCCTGAATCGCCGCGGGCGTATTTTTTATTTTTAGGCCGCCGCTTTTCCGCGGTTACCTGTTTTGCATATTTATTCAAACGAATCTGCGGGTCTCTATGTAGTAGCTCCAACGTTTCGCGCTGATGGGCTCGATTCGCGCGTAATCCGTCGCGGTGTGCAGGATGTAGTTATCTCCGAGATAGATCGCCACATGCCCGATTCGTTCCACTCCCGTATAGTTCTGCCTGACCGCATTGGTGAAATAGATGCTGTCTCCCCGACTGAGTTCGGAACGGGGCACGTAGGTTCCCTGTACCGATTGAAGTCGGGTAGTGGTCTGCAACACCACCTGCGCGCCTTCGTAAAAGACGTACTGTACCAGGGACGAACAGTCGAATTTCGAGGTCGTGAAACCTTTGAGGAAATTTCCGTATCCGTCGTGCAGACGCACGGCGCCGTAGACATAGGGGACGCCCAGAGTCGCATAGCCTTTTTCAAGAACTTCTTCCACAGCGTCGTTTTCGCTCTTTTCGATCGAGAACACGTCGAAATAAGAAGCATTTATGTAGGCCGTCTGATTTTTATAGTACGTTTTGTACCAATTTCCCACTTTTCCTCTGAGCACATACGTGGTGCCCTTTTCCGCCGTTCCGATGACCGAATGTTCCGTCCCCGCGCCCGAACGGATATTCACTCCGTCCCTCTTGCAGGTTATGTAATATTCATAATTGTCCTCGGGTTCGGGCGCCGTCTCCTCTTCGTTCCCCGTATCTCCGCCGTTTTCTGCTCCGTTGTCGCTTTCGCCGTCTCCCGTTTGCTCTCCGCTTCCTTCATTCTCTCCGCTTCCGGGAGTTTCTCCCGTCCCGACCGAATCTTCGGCCGCCGTTCCGTTGCCGTCCGCTTCGTCGGAAGGGCTTTTCGCGCAAGCGCCGATTGCAAGAATTGAAAAGGTGAACGCCAATGCCATGGCGACAGTCGTTAAAGATTTTTTCATGATTTTCCTCCGTAAAATTGATTGTATATTAATTGTAACGATTTTTTATGCAAAAATCAACTAATAAATTTTGAGAATATAGGAAGAAACAGGAAAAAAGAGGGGAAAAACGGGCGTTTTTTCATAAAAACGGAAAAACAGGAAAAATTTTTATACATTTTTCTATAAAAACCGTCAAGATTTATTAAAAATCGGGAAAGAACACGCCCGCCGCTTGCCGTTTTTACGCGCGTATGATATAATATAAGTCATGAAAACGATATTGACGGACGTGCACACGCACACGAAATTTTCCCCCGACGGCAGGAGCGACATCGGGGATATGTTAAAAGCCGCCTTAAAAAAGGGAGCCGCGTATTACGGGATATCCGAACATTTCGACTATGATTACAAGGTGGACAGGATTGCGTTCTACGGCGGAGCGGAAGCCTCTTATACGGATGCGGAGGCGTATTTTTCCCGCGCGCGGGAATGGAAGAGACAGTACGAAGGAAAAATGGAAGTGCTCGTCGGCGGGGAATTCGGGTATACGGACAATCCCGCGGCGGCGCCGTTATATAGGGCTTTGATCGAGGTTTACAGTCCCGATTTTATCGTCAACAGCGTCCATACCAACGGGGTTCTGGATTATTCCGACCCCGAGGTATTTTTGGATAAGAACGGAAAGCTGAAAGACAAACGGGAAATTTATTCGCAGTATCTCGCCCGCGTAAAAAACAGCGTCGAAGCGCCCTACGATTACGATATTATCGGACATTTCACGTATTGTATGCGCTGCGCTCCGTATGAGGATAAACGGCTCCGTTACGCGGATTACTCTACGGAAATCGATGCGATTTTAAGACGCATTATCGAACGGGGAAAAATTCTGGAAGTGAACAGTTCGAGTTACGGCGCGCCCTGCGATTTTCTGCCCGACGAGGATATTCTCGGCAGGTATTACGAATTGGGCGGGCGACGGGTCTCTTTCGCCTCGGACGCGCACGACGTGTCGAGAGTTCTGGACAAGAGGGAAAAGGTTGTGGACGCTTTGAAAAAAATCGGGTTTTCTTGCGTCACGGTTCCCCGCCGCGGCGAATATATTTCCGTCGAGTTATAAGAGGATAAGACCGCGGAACGGATATACGAGAGAAAAAGGTATCGATATGAACGGATTTTACGAAACACTGCTTGCCTGTAAAACGCGCGAGGAAGTCCGCGCGGCATTTTTTGCGGCCGAAGGGCTCGTTTTTCCCGCGAAACAGAAATTCGACTGTACCGAACGCACCCTGTATGTATTCCGCAGGGAAAAGAAATTTTCCGGCCCGAAGGGGGCGGACGGCATAGCCGCTTCTCTGGCGCAGGCACTGTACTTCCTTCGGGAACTCAAATACGGCGAGTCCGCCTGTCCGATCCCGCCCTATGTCTGCGCGGTGTGCCGCGGCGAAGGATTCGTCGCGGAAGTAAAGTCCTTCGCGCGCTTTTACGAGCGGCGTTCGGGCGCGGAGTACGATTGGGATCGCACGCCGCTCGCGCCGTCGCCCGAACTCGTTTCCGACCTCGCGGCCAGTCCCGCGATCTCGCGCATAAAGGTGTTTTCCCTTTCGGAGCCCGCGGGCGCGGAGGCGTTTCGGGCCGTCCTTTCGAGGATCAACGCGGTGCAGCTCTCCATGTTCGAGCGGGAAAAGAAAACCATCGACGAAAACAATTTCTTAAAAGTGTACGAATATTGGGCGTCGCTGTTTGCGGAATCGTTCGTCGAAAGCGGGGAGACGAGAAAGCTGGCGGAATATTTCCTCTCGGACATCGAGCGGGGAAAGTCCATGAACAAAGGGGGCAAGGTAGAGTTCACTTTCGGAGGCGAGAAAGTAAAAAAGAGCCTGCCCGCATACGAATACAATTATTTTTGGAGCGTATACGAGCGGGTGACGGACGAGCGGACGATTTTTGCGATACGGCGGAAAATCGACCGTCTGAGCGAAGATTTCGCGCGTCGGTTCGAGGGGGAGTTTTATACGCCCATACCGTTTGCGGCGAAGGCGTACGAATATATTCGCAAGGCGATAGGGCGGGACAAGCTGGAAAGCGGGCGCTATCGGATCTGGGACATGGCGGCGGGGAGCGGGAATCTCGAATTTACGCTCCCGTCGGCGGCGCTGCCGTATACGTACATATCGACGCTTTCGGAGGACGACGCGAATTATTGCCGCAGGATTTTCCCGTCGGCGGAGGTGTTTCAGTACGATTATCTCAACGACGACATAGACGCGCTGTTCGGGGAGGATGCGGACGGCGTCGTTCCCTTGAAGATGCCCGAAAAATTGCGGCGGGATTTGAAAAATCCCCGCCTGAAATGGCTGATTTTCATCAATCCGCCCTTTGCGACGAGTAATCGTTCCGCCTTTTCGGCGGGAAAGAGCTCCAAGACGGGCGTTTCGGATACGAAGGTCGGAAAAGTCATGCGCATGAGCGGATTCGGCGAGACGGGGCGGGAGCTGTTTTCCCAATTTCTTTTCCGCATTTCGCGGGAATTTGAAGGCAAGCGCGCGAGGCTGGGATTGTTTTCGACGCTGAAATACCTCAACGCGCCCAACGACAGGAAATTGAGGGAAAAATTTTTCCGTTATACGGCGGAGCGGGGATTTCTCTTTTCCTCGGAGAATTTCGAGGGCAGCAAGGGGCGTTTCCCCGTGGCGTTTGCCGTGTGGAACATGGAAAAGCCTGCGTCCGTGGAGAGCCAGGAACTCGTGTTTGACGTATTCGACCGCGAAGCGCGCAAGGTGGGCATGAAGCGGGTGTATACGGGCGACAGGGGAAAGCTGTTGAGCGCCTGGGTGCGGCGTCCCCCGACGACGAAAATTTTTCCGCCGTTCACGGGCGCGACGCATGTTTCCGAGCGGAATATAGACGTTCGGGACCGCGTGGCGGACGGATTTCTCTGCTCTCTGATGTGCTGCGGAAACGACTTCCAGCACCAGAACCAGACGGCTCTGTTTTCGGGGCCGCAGGCCAGCGCGGGGTCGTATTCCGTGACGGAGGAAAACTTCGGGAAATCCATGGTCGTACACGCGGTGCGGCGGTTGCCGAAAGCGGTATGGTCGAACAATCGGGATCAGTTTTATTCCCCCGAAAGGGAGCCGAGCGAGGAATTTGTTTCCGACTGCGCGGTGTGGAGCGCTTTCGCCGATTCCAATAATACCTGTTCCTTGAAAGAGGTCGTCTACAAGGGGAACGTCTATCGGGTAAAGAATCAGCTTTTTCCCTTTTCTCTCAAAGAATCGGAAGAGTGGAGCGGGGGGAGGTTAAAAGCCTCGGGCGAAAAGGAGCCGTTTTTGTTCTCGTGGCTGAATGGGCGGAAGTTATCCGAAAAATCGTCGGCGGTCATGCGCGCGGCGCGGGAATTTTACGCATACTGTTTTCGGACGGGCAAGGCGGAAATTTCCGACGCGGGATATGCCCAGCTCAAAACGGCGGTGCAGAACGACGAGGAGGGGAAATTGTTTCTCGCGGCGTTGAAGGAGGCGCACCGCGCGCTGGGCGACAAGCTCCTGCCGCAGGCGTATTATTACGGATTTATTCCGCGGGACGTGGAATATTTTGAAGAAGAGGTGTGACGGGATATGTCGAAACTCGATTTGCTGAAATTTCTGGAAAGCTACGAAGGCGAAACGGAAATCGCGGATTTTACGCCCGACGAGCTCGCGGAACTGATCGAACGCATGCAGCGGGAGGGACGGGACGCTCCGCTCACGAAAGAGGAGTTCAAAAAGAAATATTTTGAATATTATGATGATGTGAAGGATAAATCTTTGAAGCGGCAGGATTGGTGAGCCCGTGACGTCAGTCTGCCGCGCGAAAAAGGAGGGAGACATGAAAAAGTATAAGTATCTCATATTCGACGCCGATCATACGCTCATCGATTTTGCGGCGGACGAGCGGGAGGCGTTCAAGCGCATTTTCGCGGAATGCGGCATGGCGACGAGCGGGGAAATGCTCGACCGCTGCCGCGCGCTTTCGGAGAAAACATGGGACGACGCGGGGCTTTCGGACGTGGACGACGAGCGCATTCAAAGGACGTATCACGATTTATACCGCAGTCATCTGGATTTGCTGTTTACGCGCATTTATCGGGAATTTCCGCCCGTTCGCCCGATTTCGCCGCGCGAAGCGGGGGAAAAGTTTCTCCGCTATCTCGAAGACGGCGGCGCGCAGGTGAAGGATGCGGAAAAAGTCCTGTCCGCTTTGGCCGAGCCGTCCGGCGGGCAGTATCGGATCTGCGTCGCCACCAACGGTCTGCACAGTATCCAGACGGGTCGGCTCCGCGCTTTGGAGAAGTATATCTATAAACTGTATATATCCGAGGACGTCGGCGTCATCAAACCCTTATCCGCTTTTTTCTTCCGCGTGCTTTCGGATCTGAACGCCGAAAAGAGCGAGTGTCTCATGATCGGCGATTCCCTGCAATCGGACATCGCGGGCGCGGAGGGCGCGGGGATAGACAGCTGCTGGCTGAACGCAGAACGGAAGGAAAACCGCTCCGACGTCAAACCCGATTACGAAATTTCTTCCCTGAAAGAGCTTTTGGATATTCTTTGCTGAAAGGCCCGACCCTTAAAGCGATATGCGCCCCCGCCCGATTTCGGGCGGGGGCGCACTGCTTTTTCAGATTGCTTTTCGGCTGCGGAGATAAGAGGCTATAATGCCGATGTCCCGCGGACTGTTGGGGTCGAGAACGCGGAAATCGTGCAGTCCGAGCGCCGTTTCGAGGTGCTTTTTCCCCTTGCGGAAATCCCCGTAGAGCGGCTTGTCGTGTCCCTTATACGAATCGATGAGCGTCCCCACGCTCCCTTTCGGGAGTCCCTGCTTTTCGTGCGTGTCCGTCGTGAGGACGATGAGATCCATTTCTTCGGCGAGCTTGTTGTCTATGTATTTGTCCATTTTTTCTTTCCCCCTTAAATATTCTTTCCGCAAATAGTTTACCACGCTTTTGAAAAATTACAAGTGCATACTGCCGCCTTTTTTCCGTTTTTTTCCAAAAATTTTTTTGAATGCGCTCCTGCCCCGTCCGTTTTTAGGAATAATGAGGCAAAGTTGTGAAAATCCGGCGATAAATCTTTTTACAAAAATTTTATCTCAAAACGGTTTACAATCGGGGAGTTTTGTGGTATACTTATAATCGGTAGAAAAAGGGCTTTTATATAAAGCCTCGGCCCGAAAGAAGTCGGAAGATGCGGAGGGCGGACGGAAAAGTTCCTTCCTTTTACGGTCTCGGCGGCGGTCAGTCGCCGGACGTTTCCGTGCGATGCGGGCGTTCTATGAACAAGACTAATTAAGTTAAGAAAAAATGTTCAAAGGAGATAACCGATATGACTAAGAACAAGAAAGTGCTTAAATTCGTCGAAGACAGCGCGGCGCTCGCTCAGCCGGACAAAATCGTCTGGATCGACGGCAGCGAAGCGCAGAGGGACGCTCTCCGTGCGGAAGCGGTCGCTTCCGGCGAGCTCATCAAACTCAACGAAAAGTTACTTCCCGACTGCTATCTGCACAGAACGGCCGAAAACGACGTCGCTCGCGTCGAGGACAGAACGTTCATTTGCAGCAGAAAGGAAGAGGACGCCATGCCTCATTCCATCGTAAAATGGATGGCGCCCGATAAGGCCTACAAAATGGTGGAGGAGATCGCCCGCGGCAAAATGAAGGGCAGAACCATGTACGTCATTCCTTATTCCATGGGCGTGGTCGGATCCCCCTTCTCCAAGATCGGTATCGAAGTCACCGACTCCATTTACGTCGTTCTCAACATGGAAATCATGACCAGAGTCGGCACGATGTGCCTCGACGAGCTGGGCGAAGACGGCGATTTCGTCAAGGGCTTCCACTGCAAGTGCGACGTCGATCCCGAAAAGAGATATATCATGCACTTCCCCGAAGATAATACTATTATCTCCGTCAACTCCGCTTACGGCGGAAACGTGCTTCTCGGCAAGAAATGCTTCGCGCTGCGCATCGCGACCTACCTCGGCAAAAACGAGGGCTGGATGGCCGAGCACATGCTTATCCTCGGCTGCAAGCGCCCTCAGGACAAGGAAATAAAATATATCGCGGCGGCATTCCCTTCCGCCTGCGGAAAGACCAACCTCGCAATGCTCATTCCCCCCAAGCAGTATTTGGATGCGGGCTATGAAATTCAGACGGTCGGCGACGACATTGCATGGATCCGCGTGGGCGAGGACGGCAGACTTTGGGCCGCGAACCCCGAAAACGGTTTCTTCGGCGTCGCTCCCGGCACCAACGATCATTCCAACCCCAACGCGCTCGCGGCGACCAAGAAGGGAACGATTTTCACCAACGTCGCTTACAATCCCGAGGACAATACCGTTTGGTGGGAGAAACTGACGAAAGAAGCTCCCGCGCACCTCATCGATTGGAAGGGCAACGAATGGACGCCCGAAACCAATGCGGACGGCAAGCATCCCGCCGCGCATCCCAATTCCCGTTTCACGGCTCCCGCGACGAACTGCCCTTGTATTTCGCCCGAATTCAACTCCAAGAAGGGCGTTCCTCTGTCCGCGATCATCTTCGGCGGCAGAAGAGCGACGACCACTCCGCTCGTTTACCAGTCGAGAGATTGGAACCACGGCACCTTCGTCGGAACGATCATGTCCTCCGAAACGACCGCCGCGGCGACCGGCGCAGTCGGCGTGCTCCGTCACGATCCCATGGCCATGAAACCCTTCATGGGCTATTCCGTCGATCAGTACTTCCAGCACTGGATTGACATGGGCAAGAAAGTCCCCGCGGACAAACAGCCTAAGATCTTCAACGTCAACTGGTTCCGTCAGGACGAGAACGGCGACTTCATGTGGCCCGGCTTCGGCGACAACATGAGAGTCCTCGATTGGATTCTCGACCGTTGCGAAGGCAAAGTGGACGCTCAGGAAACGGCGATCGGCTATGTTCCCTATGCAAAGGACATCAATATCGAAAATACCGATGTCACCCCCGAAACCCTCGACAAACTGCTGTATGTCGATAAGGCTCGCTGGGCGGCGGAAGCGGACGAAATCGAGAAGTATTACGACGACAACTTCGGCGATAAACTTCCCAAAGAAATCCGCGAGAATCTCGCTACTTTGAAAGCAAACTGCGCGAAATAATTTCTTCGGAAAATAAAAAAGCGGCTTTTCCCGAAAAAACGGGAAAAGCCGCTTTGCCGTCCTTCGGCAGGATTCTCCGCCGCGAAATGCCGACAAAACGATAATCCCCCCGGAACCTTGCGGCTCCGAGGGAACTACCTATATGATAAGGGGGAAAATGATGAGCTGTTTTGAGTAAATCTCTCGGAAGGAGTACCTTCATTTGATTTACAAGTATATTCTACTATATTCCGACAAAAAAGTAAATTGTTTTTCGGAAATTTTTTGAATTTTTTTGAAACGATTAAAAAATATCATAAAATGAAAACAATTAACATTTTCACATTTTTTTCACAATTAAAGAAGGATAAATGTAAAATTTTTGTAAATCAATTACATTATTTCCGAGTTTTAACAATTTACATGATTTTGCAGAGGAAGCAGCAAAGGATGACGGAAGCGAAGTAGGAAAAGAGGGAGATGAGGAGGGCTGCGGTAAACTTTTTTTGTTTGACCTCGGAGAAATAGACGGCGCCGATATAGAAGACGGTTTCTGAGGAGCCGTAAGCGACGCAGGCGCAGCGGGCGACGTAGCTGTCGGCGCCGTAACGGGAGAGAATATCGGAGAGGACGGCGGTGGAGCCGTTTCCCGACAGAGGTTTTATGAGGACGAGCCGAGCGATTTCTTCGGGGATACTGAGTCCGCGAAAGAGAGGTGCGAGCAAATGGACGAGTCTGTTTTCCAATCCGCTGACTTCAAAGAGCTTTGTGAGCATCATGACGGCGGCGATATAGGGAAATATAGACATGACGAGGGGCAGAGCGCCCTTGACGCCCTCGGTGAAGCTGTCGTAGACGCGGACTTTTTTGAAGATAGCGAAGAGAAAGGAGAGGAGGAAGATGAGGGGAATGATGAGGGTAAAAAATTTCATTTTTGTTTTCCTCGCGCGCGGAGGAGTCGTTTTTCTTTGCGGGCGGCCGTAGGCACGAATAATTTGACGAGAAGGACGCCCAAAACGGTGGAAAACGCGGTGGCGAGCATGGTGGGGAGAATGATGTCCGCCGCGGCGGCGCTGCCTGCGGAGAGCCGCAGGGCGACCACGGAAGTGGGGATGAGTTGCAGGGAAGTGGCATTGACGACGAAGAGCATGGAGGAGGAGTAACGCGCGTCGGGGCTTTTGTCGAGAAGGGTAGCGGCGCGAATTCCGTAAGGGGTGGCGGCGCCGCCGATTCCGAGGAGATTGGCGGACAGATTCATGCCGATTGCGGAGAGTGCCTCTTCGTCGCGAGTTTTGAAAAGTTTTTTACAGACGGGGCGGAGGAGCTTTGAAATTCCGCGGGTGACGCCGCTTTCCTCCCATAGTTTCATGAGCCCCAGCCAAGCGGCATAAGCGGCGAGGAGGGAAACGCACAGCACGGCGCTTTTGGAGGCTCCGTCGAGGAGCGCGGGCAGAAAGCCCGCGGGGTCGAGAAAGAGAAGGACGGCGCAGGAGAGAATAAAGATGGCTGCAAAAACGGCGTTCATGTCTTATTATATGCCCGCGGTTGTCCGCGGTATGTCAAAAGGGCGAGAAAAGGCTTATCAGCGGGGGCGGAGACCGGTCGAGGATTGCGAGGGATTGCGGGCGTATCGGGAAAAATCGCGCAAAAATAATTTACTTTTCGGCGGGAATGGTGTATAATAAACTTCGTATAAGAATCCGAAAAAAGGAGAAAAGGCGAAATGGCAGAAAAGAAGAAGCCTTATTATATCACGACGGCGATCGCATACACTTCGGGCAAGCCGCATATCGGCAATACGTACGAAGCGGTATTGGCGGACGCAATTGCGCGGTTCAAGCGCAAAGAGGGCTACGACGTATTTTTTCAGACGGGAACGGACGAGCACGGTCAGAAGATAGAGGACAAGGCGGCTGCGGCGGGCGTGACGCCGAAAGAGTACGTAGACAAAGTGGCGGGTGAAATCAAGGGGATTTGGGATCTGATGAACACCTCCTACGACAAATTTATCCGCACCACGGACGAGTATCACGAAGCGGAAGTGGCGAAAATTTTCAAGAAATTTTACGATCAGGGAGATATATATAAAGGTTATTACGAAGGCATGTACTGTACGCCCTGCGAGTCTTTCTGGACGGAGAGCCAGCTCGTGGACGGGAAATGCCCGGACTGCGGCAGGGAAGTCAAGCCCGCGAAAGAGGAAGCGTATTTCTTCAAAATGGGAAAATATGCGGACAGGCTGATCGAGCATATCAACTCTCACCCCGAATTTATTCAGCCCGTTTCCCGCAAGAACGAAATGATGAACAATTTTCTTTTGAAGGGGTTGCAGGATCTCTGCGTTTCCCGAACCTCGTTCAAGTGGGGGATTCAGGTGCCTTTCGACAAGAAGCACGTCGTGTACGTCTGGCTGGACGCGCTGACGAACTATATCACGGGGCTGGGATATTCGGCGGACGGCAATCACGGCGAAAAGTATAAAAAGTATTGGCCCGCCGATCTGCACCTCATCGGCAAGGACATCATTCGTTTCCATACCATTTACTGGCCGATTTTCCTCATGGCGCTGGGCGAGCCGCTCCCCAAGCAAATTTTCGGCCATCCTTGGCTGTTGCAGGGGGACGGGAAGATGTCCAAGTCCAAGGGGAACGTGATTTATGCCGACGACCTCGTAAGGCTGTTCGGCGTGGACGCCGTGCGTTTCTTCGTCCTGCACGAAATGCCCTTCGACAACGACGGCCAGATTTCCTGGGAGCTCGTCGCGGAACGCTATAATTCCGAACTCGCCAACGTGCTCGGAAACCTCGTTTCCCGTACGGTAGCCATGATTTCCAAATATTTCGGCGGAACGGTGGAAAGGGGGCTTTCCGCGGAGGAAGATCCCGACGCCGAATTTAAGGCGACGGTCCGCGGGACGGCGGAAAAGGTGCGCGCAAAGGCGGACAGCCTTCACATTGCAGACGCGATTACGGAAATTTTCTCGCTCTTCCGCCGCGCCAATAAGTATATCGACGAAACCATGCCTTGGGCGCTCGCGAAGGATGAGGGCAAAAGAGCGCGGCTCAACGATGTCCTTTATAACCTGTCCGAAGCGATTTTGACGGGCGCTTCCCTTCTGGACAGCTTTATGCCCGAAACGTCCGAGAAAATTTTTGCGGCCTTCGGCGCGGGAAACAGAACGATAGAGGAATGTTCCTCGTTCGGCCTGTGCGAACGGATTACCGTTACTCCCGCCCCCGCCCTGTTCGCGCGCGTGGATTTCAAGGCTTTGGAGCCCGAAATCGAAAAAATCTGCGAAGAGCAGAGAAAATCGGCCGCTTCCCAAGCTGCGGGAAGCGCGAAGGGCGACGCCGCGGCAAAGGGAAACGGAGCTTCTCTCGGGGACGTTTCCGAAAAGAGCGCAAATGTTGCGAAAAACGCTCCCGCTTCGGCTTCAAACTCCGCGGCGGAGGAATATCCCGAAATTTCCATAGACGATTTTGCGAAGGTGCGCTTGCAGGTGGGAGAGATTATCGCCTGCGAAAAGGTGCCTAAGTCCTCCAAGCTCCTGCACGAGACGGTGAAATTCGGAAACGAGACACGTTCCGTCGTGTCCGGAATCGCGAAATATTACACGCCCGAAGAGATGATCGGGAAAAAGGTCGTGTTCGTCACGAACCTGAAACCCGTGAAGCTCTGCGGAATTTTGTCCGAAGGCATGATTCTGGCCGCGGAGGACGAAAGCGGACGGCTTTCGCTGGTCGTGTCCGATAAAGACGATCTGGACAGCGGCGCGTCTATCCGCTGAGGAAAAAATTATGTCGATAGACGTGCATTGCCACCTGACGGGCGGGGAATACGACCGCGCGGGCGGCTTGTCCGCCGTTTTGGAACGGGCGCGCGCGGCGGGCGTTTCGACGATGATCTGTTCGGGTTTCGACCTCGAATCCTCGCTGGCGGCGAAAGAACTTTCCGAGCAAAATCCCGACGTATACTTTTCTGCGGGATTTCAGCCCGAGGAATTGTCCCGAATGAAGGAGGGAGACCTTTCGGAAATTACTCGGCTCGCCGCTCATCCGAAATGCGTCGCGATAGGAGAAATCGGGCTGGATTACCATTTTCCCGACAATCCCGACCGCGAACTGCAAAAAGAAGTCTTTATCAGACAATTGAAAATCGCGGACGAAACGGGGCTTCCCGTCGTCATTCACAGCCGCGACGCGGCGGCGGATACGCTGGAAATCCTGAAAGAAAATAAACCGCTCCTGAAAAGGGGCGGACTCATGCACTGCTATTCCTATTCTTCGGAAATGGTACGGGAGTTTTCCGCTCTGGGAATGTATTTTTCCTTCGGCGGCACGTCGACGTTCAAGAACGCGAAAAAAGTACACGAAAGCGCGAAAGCCGTCGCCTCGGACCGTATTCTGACGGAGACCGACTGTCCGTATCTGACACCCGAACCCTTTCGGGGCGTTTTCCCGAACGAACCGAAGAACGTGAATCATACGCTTGCAAATCTGGCGCTTTTGCGCGAAGAAAAAGAGGAGGAGCTCGAAAGACAGATCCTTGAAAATGCAGAGAGGCTGTTTTTCAGACTGAAAACGAAAAAATGAGCAACGAAAAAAACAAGGGCGGCCGCCCTCAGAACGGCGGTCGCGGCGGAAAAAATCCCGCGCCGAAAGGCAACGGCGACAGCGGAAAGAAAAATCCGCAAAACAATAGAGATAAAAATAAGAACGCGGGGGGCAGGGATAAGAATAACGGCGAAAACCGCAAGGATACCTACGTCTATACCCTCGACGGAAACCTGTATATCAACCTCACGAACAAATGCTCCAACGGCTGTTCTTTCTGCGTGAGAAACGAGCGCGCGAGCTATTACGGAAATTACCTCTGGCTCAGACACGGCGATCCGACCGCGGAAAAGGTCATCGCCGCCATGAACGCCATGGGAGATTTGTCCCGCTTCAAGGAAGTCGTATTCTGCGGCTTCGGGGAGCCGACCTATAAGCTCGCGGAAATGCTCGCCGTGGCAGATTACGCCCATTCCAAGGGGCTTTCCACCCGCCTCAACACCAACGGGCAGGGGAACCTCATCAATAAGAGGGACATCGTGCCCGAGTTAAAGGGAAAAATCGACCTCGTAAACGTCTCCCTCAACGCTTCCAGCGCGGAAAAGTATCAGCCGATCTGCCGTTCCATGTTCGGGGAAAACGGATTTGCCGCGCTCGTCGAATTTGCGCGGCTCTGCAAGCGCAACGGCGTGGGTTGCCGCTTCTCCGTGGTAGACTGCGTGGGAGAGGAGGAAGTTGCCGCCTGCAAGCGGGTGGCCGAAGGGGTAGGTGTTCCCCTGTATGTCCGCAAATATATCACCGATTCCTGAAAAAGGCTGACGTAAGGCTTCGGCAAAAGGTTTCGGAAAAAGTATTTTTTGCCGCCGTACGTAAAGAGTTGAGTTGTATATTTTTTACCGTTATATGAAAAGCGGAATTGCATGTTTCGGCTCCCTATGAAAAAAACGGAGCCGAACGTTCTCTCTGTACGGAAGAACAGAACTATATATTTCAGCTTTTCGCTTTTCCGATTTGAAGAAATCGGAAATATATTCGCGGGGAGGAATGCCGATGCTGACGCACGAGGCGACGAGGTCGGAAATCGAGGAATGGAAAAGGATTTTTGAGGAATATCGGGGAAAAATCCGTCCCTGCAGAAGGAGCGGAGAGGAGCTTGTCGCATACCTGAAAAAGCGGTATTCCGCCGTCCGTACCGACGATAGGGAAATGCTCGCCGCGACGGCGGGAAACGTTCTCGAAAACGAATGTTACCGCGAAAAACTCCCCGAAGGAAAAGAGCCGCGCGCGGAGGTCTTTCGTCTGTTTTGGCGGGGCGGGGAAGTTTTCGTCGGGCTGGAAGCGGAAACGGGTGCGTTTTTTATGGAATCTTCTGCACTTTCGCCCGACGAATATGCGGATTTATACGACGAGGTTTTCTTTTTCCGCGGCTTGGACGAAAAGGATCTCGAAAACTTTTTTCTCGTGGCGGAATACGTGAGGGCGGCGGAAAAGTACGGATTGCAGGTGCCGAGCGAACGGAATTAAATGAAAAACGAAAAATCCCTGAAAAAGCTGATTCCCTCGCGGGAAAAGACAGGCGGAGGATTATGGAAGATTTACGCACTACTCTGATAAAACACGGGTTTCGCTTTAAGAAACAGTTCGGACAGAATTTTATTTCCGATACGAATTTATTGAAATCCATCGTCGCCGCTTCGGGGATCTGCGGGGAGGACACTGCGGTGGAAATCGGCTGCGGCGCGGGGACTTTGACGCGCGCGCTCGCAGAGGTCGCGAAAAAGGTCTATGCGTTCGATATCGATACCGATCTGAAACCCGTTCTCGCGGAGACGCTGTCGGGGCTGGATAACGTCGAGGTGATTTTCCGAGATTTCAACAAGCTGGATCTGCCCGCATTCGAAAGGGAAATCGGAGCGTATACGGTCGTGGCGAACCTGCCCTATTATATTACCACGCCGCTCGTGACGAAACTTTTGGAGGAAAGCGAGCTGTGTAAGGGCATTTCCGTCATGGTGCAGGAGGAGGTGGCGGAGCGCTTCTGCGCGAGGGAAAACACGCCCGAATACGGCGCGATAACGGCCGCGATCGCGCTCAAAGGAAGCGCGAAAATCGTAAAGAGAGTGCCTCGGACTCTGTTCTATCCCCGTCCCAACGTCGATTCCGCGGTCGTGAAGATTTCTTTCGAACGCGGCCGACTGCCCGTGAAGAGCGAAAAGATGTACCGCGCGGCGGTAAGAAGCGCGTTTTTCAATCGGAGAAAGACCCTCGAAAACAATCTCGTCGCCTGTTTTTCTCTTTCCCGCGAAACGGCCAAGGAGATTTTGCGGAGAGCGGAAATCGACGAAAAGGCGCGCGGGGAGACGCTCTCGCCCGAACGCTTGGGGATTCTCTCCGACGTTTTGTGCGATTATATAAAAGATTAGAGATCAGCTCAAAATAACGATGACGGCGGCAGACTTTTGTCTGCCGCCGTCTCTTCATTTTCAAGATATATAGAAAGCAAATCACTCGTCGTCGGGAGCGGAAGGCACCGAAGCCTCCGCGCGCGCCTCCCGCGCCTCCCGCGTATCCTTATCCTTGGCGGAAGGAACTTTTTCCGCTTTTTCCAAAGCATTTTTCAGCCCCGCGTTGCCCAAAGATGAAAATCAAAGTCAATATCATATGGCGATTCCGAAATACGGATAAGCCGCATTCCCGTCAGATGAAGACCAAAGCGCCGAACAGCGCGCCCAAGAGGGCGCCGACGGCGAGGTCGGAAGGGTAGTGTACGCCGGCGGCGAATCGTACATAGCCTAAAACGGCGCCCGCGGAGAGGACGACGATTCCCGCGGGGAGGCAATAGGGGAGAAATACCGTGCCGATGACGAAAGCGGAGGCGAGGTGACGGCTGGGAAAGGAGTGTCCCTTTTTCTTCTTTTCGATGACGGGAACGATTCCCGCGCCTTCATACGGGCGCTTGCGGTCGAAGAGATTTCTCAGGAGCGAAACCGTGAGCAGGCAAAGAAGGGGGATCCCCAAAATTTTGAGAAAGTCCGTCCATTCGGGGGTATGTATGAAAAATTCAAACAGGCACAAAAACGCATAGGCCGCGAATATCGCCGCCGTCAGCCCGTAATTTGCGAAAATCAACACTTTTTTCGCCTGTGGATGGCGAAAATAAAACCGCGAATGACGTTCGTATATTTTTCGATAAAATTCGTGCGACATGCAATCAGTATACCATATCTTATAAAATTATGCAACAAAAAACGGAACCTCCCGACAGGGGGAGTCCGGGAGATTCCGCGGGCCCGCGGCCGAACCGCGTACCCTTTTCCCCTTTCCGCAAAAGAATAAAAGAAAGGGGAGGCGTGATTCTTTTGATAAAATCAAAGGCAGAATTTTTGTGTTTTTCCGCAACGGCCGCCGACCCGTTTCGTCCCTTGGAATTTTTGTCGGGGACGTTTTTTCTTTCTCTGAGATTGTCGGGGCGGGTTTGCTTCGTCCTTCTTCGGTGTCCTTTGAACGCCGTCACTCCTTCTTCGCGTTCGCGACTTTTTCCGCCAGCATGGGCGGCACTTCCTCGTAGTCTAAAAATTCTGCGGCAAACTTTCCGCTTCCGCGCGTCAGAGAACGGAGCTCCATGGTATATTTTTCGATTTCCGCTTGAGGAACCTCCGCCGTGACGATCGTCAGTTCGTTTTCCGTCGTAGTGCCCATGATCCGTCCGCGGCGTTTGTTGATGTCGCCCATCACGTCGCCGAGATAGTCGCCCGGTACGGCGATTTTTAAGCGATATACGGGCTCTAAAAGCACGGGCGAGGCATTCTTCAAGCCCTCCTTGAAAGCGAGCGCTGCGGCCGCTTTGAAGGCCATTTCCGAGCTGTCTACTTCGTGATAGCTTCCGTCGTAGAGCACCGCCTTGACGCCCGTGACGGGATAGCCCGCGATGGGACCGGAGGAAAGGCTCTCTTTGAGCCCCTTTTCCACGGCGGGGAAATACTGCTTGGGAACGGCTCCACCGACCACCTCCTCTTCGAATACGAAGGGCTCTTCGCAGGGCTCGAAACGAATTTTGCAGTGGCCGTATTGGCCGTGTCCGCCCGTCTGTTTCTTGTATTTGCCCTCCGCGGCGGCGACGGAGCGAATGGTTTCGCGGTAGGCGATTTTCGGTTCCGTCAGCTTGACGTCCACGCCGTAGCGCGATTTTACCTTTTTCGCCAGCATTTCAATTTGCGTATCGCCCTGTCCGCCGATGAGGATTTCTCCCGTTTCGGTATTCTTTTCCACCGAGAAAGTATAATCTTCCTCGGAAAGTTTATTCAGCCCCGCAAAAACTTTGTCCTCCTCTCCCTTCTTTTCGGAGGAGACCGCCATAAAGAGCGTGGGTTTCGGAAAACGTATCGCGTCGAATTTCACTTTCGCGCCCGCGTCGCAGAGCGTGTCGCACGTCGAAGTGATACCCAATTTATTTACCGCGCCGATGTCGCCCGCCAAAAGCTCGGTGACGGGTTCCGTCTTTTTGCCCTTCAAAAGATAAATCTGACCGATGCGCTCTTCTTTTTCCGCGTTTGCGTTCCAGACGACGCTTCCGCTCTTCAAAGTGCCGCGGAAAACTTTCAGATAGCTGAGTTTTCCCGAATAGGGGTCGATGACCGTCTTGAACACCTGTGCGGCGAGCGGGGCGGCCGGATCGGGAAGAATATTCACGACCTTATCTGCCATAAGGTCGGTGGCGAGCGTATTCACGCGTTCGTTCGCTTCGGGCATATAGGCGACGATTTCGTTCAAAAGATTGATGACGCCGCGATTTTGCAGAGCACTGCCCGCCATGACGGGGATTGTATTCACCGACGCGATGCCGAGGCGAATCCCATGTATCGTCTCTTCGCGGCTCAATGCGCCCGCTTCAAAATATTTGTCGAGCAGGACTTCGTCGTTTTCCGCGGCGGTTTCCATGAGGCTGGCTTTCATTTCCTCCACTTCGGCTTGAAGCTCCGCCGGAATGGGGATTTCCTCCGCGCCGGCAGCGGTGAAGCGGTACGCTTTTTCCTGTAAAGCGTTGATGCACCCCTGCATTTTTCCGCTTTCCATAATGGGAATCTGAATGGGGGCGAGTTTACCCGAATACTTTTCTTTCAAGGCCCGCACCGTTCCGAAATAGTCCGCGTTTTCTTTATCCATGCCGTTGATGAAGATGATGAGCGGCTTTCCCAGCCTCAGGCAGTAATCGACCACGCTTTCCGCGCCGATGGGAAGGACGCCGTTCGCTCCGATGACGAGGAGCGCGCCGCTCGCCGCACGAAGCCCTTCGTGGCGTTCGCCCTCGAAATCGTAAAAACCTGGAAGGTCGAGGAGATTGATTTTCGTACCCTTCCAATGAAGGTAGGCGCAGGCGGTATAGATGGACATCTTTTTCGACTTTTCCAGCTCGTCGAAGTCGGTGACGGTGGTGCCGTCCGCGACCTTCCCTTGACGATCTACGGCCCCGCCGTTAAAAAGCATGGCCTCGCACAGCGTCGTCTTTCCTTCGCCGCTGTGACCGATGACTGCAATGTTACGAATACTTTCTCCGATAATGCTCATATAAAGTGTCCCCCTGATTTGGATTTTGATTTTTGTTATCAAGAAATGATAACTGCAACCATTATAATACATCTTGCCGTATTTTTCAAGGGGGTTTTGAAAAATTTTTTGAAAAATTTTTGAGAAAATCGCGTATGAGAGGGGCAGGGGCGGAGTGAACGAAAAAATATTTTTTACGGACGGGAAAAGTCGATTGACAAAACGAGCAAATGAGCTTATACTTATAATGACGATTAACGGTAATAACGGGCGCGGGGGCGTTTGAGGAGCGTTGCGGGGAATTTTTTTGCCGCATCGGACGGAGAGCGGCGGAAACGACGGAGAGGTAAAGACATGAGCGATACGGAAGAAAGAATATATTTCGACCATGCGGCGACGACGCCGCTCGATGAGGAAGTATTTGAGAAAATGCGTCCCTATTATACGGAGATTTTCGGAAACGCCGATTCCCCTCATTCCTTCGGGCGCGAGGCGGTCCGCGGCGTGGACGCCGCGCGGGACAAGGTCGCAGAGCTCATCGGGGCCGCGCCGAAGGAGATCTATTTTACTTCCGGCGGCACGGAGAGCGACAACTGGGCGATTATCGGCGGCGCACATGCGGCGAAAGACGGGAGGGACGAGAGGAAAACACGGGGAACGGAACGCGCGCGAGGGCAGGAAGGTGCGCGGGCGCGGGAGCGTTCGGCAGGGCGCATGCGGGTGCTCATTTCATCCGTGGAACATCACGCGGCTCTCTCCGCGGGCGAACGGCTGGAAGAGGAGGGGTATTCCGTCGAATATCTTCCCGTAAATCGCGAGGGCAGGGTAGAGCTCAGGACATTGGAGACGGCGCTCGGCCCCGACGTGGGGCTCGTCGCGGTCATGGCGGCGAACAACGAGACGGGGACGGTTCAGCCCGTGAAAGAGCTGGCGGCCGCGGCGCACGCGAACGGGAGCTTATTCTTTACCGACGCGGTGCAGGCGGCGCCCTATCGCAAAATCGACGTTTCGGACTGGGGCGCGGACATGCTCTCTTTTTCGGCGCATAAATTTTACGGGCCGAAGGGCTGCGGCGTATTGTATGTAAGGTCGGGCGTGAAGATAGGAAAGCTCGTTTCGGGCGGAGAGCAGGAGCGGGGACTGCGCGGAGGAACGATGAACGTGCCTTCTATCGTCGGGCTGGCGGCGGCTTATGAAAAAACGGTCGGGACGTTGGAGAAAAACAACGCGAAAATAAGCGGTTTCAAAGAATTGTTCCTCAAAAAAGTGTTTTCGGAAATCGATGGGGTAAAGCTCAACGGTACGGCGGAGCTTCCCGGAATCGTCAACCTTTGCTTTGAAGGGATAGACAATGCCGCGTTTCTCTATAACATGGACTTGCACGGCGCGGCGGTCTCGGCGGGGTCGGCGTGCGCCGCGGCTTCGATAAAGCCCAGTCACGTGCTCTTGGCCATGGGGCTTAGCGAGCGGGAAGCGCGTTCGTCCGTCAGGTTCAGTTTCGGACGGGACAACACGGCGGAAGAAATTCTGCGCGGAGCGCGGCTGACGAAAGAAATCGTCGATCGTCTGCGCGGAATAATATAAAAAACAAAAGGAGTACAATCATGATCAAGCATGTCGTTTGTTTCAAATTGAAGGACGGCGGAAAAAAAGAAGAGGCGAAAAAAGTTCTCTTATCTATGGAAGGGAAGGTTCCGACGCTGAGGGGAATAGAGGTCGGCACGGACTTTTTAGGCTCGCCGCGTTCCTACGACGTCTTTCTCGGCGTACTGTTGGAGGACGAAAAAGCATTGGACGAATATCAAAACGATCCTTATCACGTCGGGGTGGTAAAAAAGTTCATGCACGCGGAGACGGAAAGCTCGGTGGCGGTGGATTTCACGGTTTAACCGAAAAAGAAAAATGCCTGTCGGAAACAGATTTTCGGCTGTAACGCCGTGACGGGGACGGAAAGCTCGATCGCGCGGATACCGTTTATGTACGACGAAACGGACGGTTTTTTCGCGAAGAGGGGGCGTTTCCTTCTCGTTTTCGGAAAAATTTTTCGGAAAAACGGAAAAAAATATCCCCGTTATGTCTTTACTAATCGCAAAAAATATGATATAATACGGTTATCAATGAATCGGAGGTAACAATTATGGCACATAAGATTACGGATGAATGCGTAGCTTGCGGCGCTTGCGCCGATACCTGCCCTGTCGGGGCGATTTCCCTCGGCGATGCCGGTATCTATGTGGTAGATGCCGATACCTGCGTCGATTGCGGCGCCTGCGAAGACGTTTGCCCTACCGGTGCGATCAAGGCAGAATAATTTTCACTGCGACGAAAGAGGCGTGGGGACAGCCCGTAGCGGGACTTCCCGCGCCTTTTTTCGTAAAAAGTTTACCGTATACGGACCTTGTAGAAAGGAGTTTATAGTTTGTCATGCGTCTTTCCGAATACGAAGTGGCCGAAGATTTGATGATAGACGGGTTGAAAGTCATTCAGGATACGAGATTGTACCGCTTTACCTCCGATTCCGTATTGCTCTCCCGCTTCGCGCGGGCGAAACGGGGGGATAACGTGGCCGACTTCTGCGCGGGGAGCGGCATCGTCGCCTTTCATTTTTATGCGCTCAACCGCGCTTTTGGCCCGCGTTTTACGCTTTTTGAAATGCAGAAGGAGCTTTCCGAACTGTCCGAAAAGACGATCGCGCTTAACGGGTTCGATAATTTCCGCGTGGAAAATTGCCGCATTCAGGATATTCCTGAACGTTATCGGGAGACTTTTTCCCTGATCCTCTGCAATCCGCCCTACGAGCGCGGCGGCTTTGAAAACGACGATTACAGGGAAGCGATTTGCCGCAAGGAAATTGAAGTGAACCTCAAAGAAATCGCCGCCGCGGCGTCCTTCGCGCTGAAATTCGGCGGGAGAATCGCGCTCGTCAATCGCGCCGACCGCCTTGCGGAAGTCGCTTATACTCTGCACGAGGCGGGAATAGAATTGAAAAGAATTCGGTTCGTTTGCGGAAAAGAGGGCGCAAAACCCTATCTGCTCCTCGCCGAGGGCGTCAAGGGCGGAAAACCCAATACCGAAATTTTGCCGACGCTCGTCAATCGGCGATAAAACCGCTTTGCCGTCGATCTGCGGTAAAAAGTTCTCGACTCTCCGTCTTTGACCGACGGGGAATCCCCAAAATGTCTCCCCGTTTCACGGGAAACGCGAAAAAGGAAGAAAAATGATTTATTTTGTAGCGACGCCCATCGGCAATCTGAAAGATATTACTCTCCGCGCTTTGGAGACGCTCCGCGGCGCGGACGTCATATTTTGCGAGGATACGCGGCATACCGTAAAACTTCTGAACGCTTACGAAATCAAAAAGCCGCTGTATTCCTGCCATAAATTCAACGAAACGGAAGCGACGGAAAAGATTTTGTCATTTTCGCGCGAGGGAAAGACGGTCGCGGTCGTCTCCGATGCGGGCACGCCCGTCGTCTCCGATCCCGGAAACATCGTCTGTAAAATTTTGCGCGAGGCGGGTGAGCCGTATACGCTCATTCCGGGTGCATGCGCGTTCGTCGCGGCCTTGGTGCTGTCCGCTCTGCCTGCGGACAGATTCGCGTTCATCGGTTTTCTCCCCGAAAAGAAGGGGGACAGAACGGCTCTTTTGGAAAAATATAAGGATCTCGATATAACGCTGGCCTTTCACAGCGCTCCGCAGGACGTGGACAGGGATATTGCCTCTCTGTTCGCGGCGTTCGGAGACCGCCGCGCGGTCGCGGTCAGAGAGATTTCAAAAATTCATGAGGAAAGCATTCCCTTTTATTTGTCCGAGGGACTTTCGGGGGAAAAACGCGGCGAATACGTCCTCGTCGTCGAAGGCGCGGGCGAGCGCGAAAATCCTTTGAACGCCCTTCCCGAACGGGAACATATCCGCCATTATATGGATATGGGACTCGACAAAAAGGAAGCCCTGAAACGCGCGGCAAAAGACAAAGGAATCTCTAAATCCGCGCTGTATCCCTTTTCTCTCGACCTCTGATTTCTCTCGGCCTTTGAAAGCACGCGACAACGTTTCGGATAACGACGATTTTCAATGTGCGGAAAAATTGCTCAAATAGTAGCGATTTTTCTTTAATTTGCGACACTTTTTATAAAAGTGTCGCTTTTATTTTTATGAAACTAATAGAAAAAGTCATAAAAATATATGATAAAATGCTTTTGCGCGCTTGACTTAAAGAGGAATATCCCTTATAATGGTATACAGAAAATATTTGTATTTTTTCGTCTTTGAGGACGGGAAAAAGGAGAAATAGAGATGAACGGAAAAAAGAAATGCGCCCTGGCGGCGGTTTCCGTGCTGGCGGCGTCGCTGATTTTGGCTGCCGCGGGGTGCGGGGAGGTGAAAATCAATACGGGGGAAATCCGCGCGGAGGGGGAAACGACGATCATTCAGACGCCCACGAAGACCGCGGCGGAATACACGCCTGAGGAGAATGCTTATGTTGTCGCGGGAAGGTTGAAGAGTCTCGAATTTTATCGCTCGGAAGTAAGGGGGCAGGTCGTTGCGGGATTTTTGAATTATAAGCAGACGATAGAGGACACGCATATCAAAAACGGCGACGAGTCGTATACGCAGGCGAAATCCATGTCCATGCTGGTAAACGTGGGAAAGCAAGCGTTTTTCAAGGGCGGGAAAGTCGTCATGCGGGACGCGACGGACGTCAAAAAAGATAAATGGTCGGACGATTTTTCTGTGACGACGTTGGAGGATTACCGCGAAAAGCGCGGAGCCGAGCCCACCGCCCTTTCCAATTATATCCTCAACGACGAGACGATCTTGAAGGCGGAATTGGTTTCCGTTTCGGAGGGGATATATACCTGTCGATACGAGATAGATCCCAAGGCGGGAACTTCCCGCTATGCGGTGAAGATGATGAATTACGGCGGGCTGAAAAGCGCGCCGGAGTTTGAAAGCTGTACGCTCGAACTCAAATTCGACGAAAATTGGATTCCCGTTTCCCTGACGACGACGGATAAATACACCGTGAACTTTATCGGGGATATGTCCTGCTCTTCCACGATGACGGAGACCTTTTACGATATCGGAAAACCTACGGAAATTCCGTCCGCAGAGCTTTTCCGCGAAAAGTTGGGAGACATTCCCGACGAAATCGTTCCGGGCGGGGAAGTGAACATGGAGGACGGATTGGCGGCGCTCACCGACGCGGTGATGAACACGGATTTGTCCGGCGGGATAAAGGTGAACGGAGTCCTTGCGGCTTCGTCTGCGCAGAATAAACTCCTTTCGCTGCCCGTGGACGGCTGGATTTCCTTCGACCTCGAAAAATTCGCCGTAGAAGGGCTGAAAAGTGCGTTCCGCGCGCGTCTGTCCGCAGAGCTTTTGGGGCTGCCCGTAAACTTTTACTATACGGGGGACGGAACGCTGTACGTCGCGGTAGGGACTGTCCGTTATAAATATCCGCTTTCTCTGCCCGACGAGGGAACGAGTTTTGAAGAGGGACTGGAACTCCTCTCGGCCGAGAAGATTTCTCAAAACGGGAATACATATACCTATCGGTTCCTGTTGGACGAGGCGCTGTTTTCGCCCGTGAACGAAGCGATTTCCGAATTTACCGAAGGGCTGGTCGGGCCTGCGAAGGAGCTCCTTTCGGGGATTTCCTTAAAAGAGGCGGGCGCCGTCGTGTCCATTCATAAGCCCGAAAATCAATCGGGAAAAATCGCGGCGGCGGAACTGTTCGCGGATTTCTCCGCAGCGACGCTGTCGGCCGATACGGCGGTGTGCGAGTTTACCGAGGCTCTGCCTTCGGCGGAAGAGCTCGCAACTTATCTTCCCGCGGATACCGAAAAGCTTTCCGCGAATTTCTCTGCCCTGCTTTCGTTTGCAGATACGCTTTCCGCCTTCGATTGGACGGCAGGCATGAATCTCAAAGTACAGCTGAAATCTACCTTGTCCTTCGACGTCCCCGCACAGATTCAGATATTGCCCGAAAAATTGCTCGCGGGGGATCTTTTGGGCGCGGTGCGTATCTATGCGAATTTTGACGTGCCCCTCATTACGCTGTTCGGGGGCCGGCGGTGGAAATTTATTTCCAAAACGGTATTCTCACGACCGTGGACAAAAAGAGCGGTCAGGTCAGCGAGTCGAATCTCGCGGGTGCGGTCGGAGAACTCCTTGCGAAAAAGTTGCCCGACCTTATCGGCGGGATTTCGGGCGGCGCGGACGGGATTGTTGCCCTTTTGGCGGACGCGGCGCTGAACTCCGAAACGACGGTTTCGGAAGCCGAGGACGGAACAAAGACCGTACAGTTGAATTTCAGTGAAAAATTCAATGCCGTTTTGTCGGCGGCATACGCGGCGATCTGGGACGCGGTGGGGAATATCGACATGGGAGATATGGAGAGCTTGAAGCCTCTGCTCATCGGCATGTTCAAATTCGACGTGGAACGTTCCTCCTTCGTTTCGGAATACAAAGACGGACGGTTACAAAGTTTCTCGCTGAATCTCCTCAACGAACCGAAAAACAAAAAATTTATTCTCGGCGCCCAAATTGGCGAGACTATGGCCGAAGGGGAAATGGATTCCCGTTTCGACGCCCTCGCTGCGGCGGCTGCCGCATACGAGGAGGGCGCGGCGGTGCGCGAAGCGGTGAAGAATTTAGTCGACAACGGCGTCTTGTGGCTGGGCGATTCCTATGGGGAAAAATTGGACGAAGTCGATGCGATGTACGGTGCGCTTTCCGACGCCGCCAAAAAGACAGTGACGGATTATAAAAAGATCGCGTCGCTCAGAAAGGATTGGCTGGCTTTGAGAAAACCCGTGGACGAGTTTACGGCGCTGTTGGAGACGCTCAGAGAATCGCCGACGGAAGAGGACTGGTCACAGGCGGAAAAGCTCTTCTCGGCGTTCAATGTCCGACAGAAGGAGTATCTCGGTCCCTATGCGGAAAAGGAATACCTCGAACTGTTGGAGTCGAGAGGGGAATAAACGCGGAAAGAGCGTTCCGTTCTTTCATTTTTTGCGTATAAACGCGCAAAAAGAATTATTTTGAAAAAGTGAAATAAAATCATTGTATTTTTTCCCGGACAGAGCTATAATATCCCCACTTCAAAAGATAAATATCTGTCGATATCGGAGAAAAATGTATGACTAAGGAATTGACGAAAGGCAGTCCCTTCCGACTGATTTTCAGTTTCATGCTGCCCGTGCTCATCGGGAATATTTTTCAGCAGCTCTACAATATGGCGGATACGCTGATCGTCGGTCACACCGTTTCTTCGGACGCGATGGCGGGTGTGGGGAGTACGGGCTCCATCACCTTTCTCATCATCGGTTTTGCTACGGGCCTGACATCGGGCTTTGCCGTGCGGACGAGTCAGCGCTTCGGCGCGCGGGACGAAGCGGGCGTCAGAAAGAGCGTCGCCGTCTCTTTGGAATTATGTATTCTTTTGACGGCGTTTTTGATGTCCTTGGCCATGCCCCTCGCGGGGCCGCTTCTGCGGCTCATGCAGACTCCCGAAAAATATTTTTCCTATGCGTATTGGTATCTGTTCGTATGCTTCGGCGGAATCGGCGCGACGATTCTCTATAACATCTCCGCGGCGACGCTCCGTTCCATCGGGGATACAAAGACGCCGCTCGTCATTCTCGTCGTCTCCGCCGTTTTGAACGTCGGGCTCGATTTGCTCTTTATCGTCGTATTCAAAATGAAATATACGGGCGCCGCGGCTGCGACCGTCATCAGCCAATTCGTCGCCGGCGTCGGCGGACTCATTTATATGTTGAAGGCCTATCCCATTCTGCGCCCTCATCGTTCGGATTGGAAAAGTTTTCGTCTCTGGGGCGGGCATATCGCGCTGGGACTTCCCATGGCATTGCAATTCTCCATTACGGCTATCGGCAGTATCATTCAACAGACCGCGCTCAATTCGCTGGATAAGAGCATGCCGGGAATCGTCACCGCTTATACCGCAGCCACGAAAATCAGCAACTTCGCCACGACGCCCTTCGATGCGCTCGGCGTCACCTTCGCCACTTATGCGGGGCAGAACTTCGGCGCCAAGGAATACGGCCGCATCAAGGACGGCGTGTTCGCGGGAATGTGTTATGCGCTCGGAATCTGGGCGGTCGGATTGGCGCTCTGTACCTTCCTCGGCCGCCCTCTGACGGGGATATTCCTCGATAAGACGACCGGCGACGCCGCTCTGTACTATAACGAAATTCTGGGATATTCCAAAAAATATCTCGTCTTTCAGAGTGCGTTTTACGGTCCGCTCGGCGTCATCTTCGTCTATCGCAATACCTTGCAGGGAATCGGCCGCTCCGCTTTGACGATGATCGCGGGCGTCACCGAACTCATCGGCAGAACGGTGTCCTCCTTCCTGTTCGTCAAACTTTTCGGGTTTACGGGAATCTGTCTCTCCAATCCCATGGCTTGGCTCGCTGCGGATATCTTTCTCGTATCGGCCTATTACATTATCATGCGAAAATACCGCGTCCCCCGCGCTTACGGATTTGCGAAACTGTTCCGCCGCTCCAAAAAATAAATTTCACGAAATAATAACATTCCTTTGATATAGTCAACATAATTTAATACTAAACTATTAAAAACGGGAGGGCGGCATGGAAAAAACGGAAGAAATTCATTTGCAGGACGGCGGAGAGCCGAAAACGAGCGAGTTTTTGCTGAAACTTTCAAGCATGCGGGAAAAATGGGTGAGGACGGCGGTATTTCTCAAAGCGTTTTATCTGCTTGCGCTGACGGCGCTCTTGCTGTTCGGACAGTATGCCGCGATTGAATTGCAGGTTTTTGCGGCGATTCTGGCGTTCGGGTTTTGGGCTTTGGATTTTTTCTGCCTTTATAAAAGGACGGTTTATGCCGTCAATGCGGAGAGATTGAAAGCGTCGCCCGAAACGTTCGTGTTCGACGATTGCGTAAAGCCCTTCAAAGAAAGCGAAAAATGGGGAAAATCGGCGGTTTGCTCCGCCGTGTGGTATGCGTTGTTATTCATCGCCGTCGTCATTTTTTTGGAAGCGATTGCCTGACGGGATTTTTCTTTTGAGAGAATTTTTCGGGCGCCCCGAAACGAACGGGGCGCTTATTTTATTCGTTCGGCTGTCGGGGCGTAAAATTCCGTATTCGCTTGACAAACGGCGGCTTTCTATGATAGCATTATAATGGAAAAGGGATAAAAAGACTGCGGAAAGTCCGCCCGCGGGAAATCTGACCGCAAAAGCGGAGGAGAAAGTCGAAGACGGCGGAAAAAGCGCGCGGATAAGCGGCGCGGTATAGCGGCGGGATTTTTTCGCATAATAATCGGGAGAAAGTGAGGAGGTGGAGAAGAATGCCTTTTGAATATTATATTATCTTTTTGGTGTTGATTTTGCTTTGTGCGGCGTTTTCGGGCTGGGCGAGCATGCGCGTACATTCCGCATACAGCGCGTTCAGTACGAAAAAAACGGCGTCTCATATGACGGGCTACGATACAGCGGTGAGACTGCTTCGGGCGAACGATATTTACGATGTCTCCGTCGGCAGAGTGAAGGGGCGCCTGAGCGACCATTTCGATCCCCGTCGCGGCGTGGTGAATTTGTCCGACGCAACATACGGAGACGATTCCGTTGCGGCAGTTGCGGTCGCGGCGCATGAAATCGGGCACGTGGTGCAAAAGGAGAGAGGGTATATTCCCTATAAAATCCGTACCGCTTTGGTTCCGATCACCAATTTCGGGGCGCGGCTGGCTTTGCCTCTGGTGCTCGTCGGATTGCTGCTGGATATTTTCGTGAATGCGACTTCCGCTTCCTCCGTCGGATTCTATCTCGCGGTTGCGGGGGTAGTGCTTTACGGACTCTCGACGCTGTTTACTCTGGTGACGCTCCCCGTGGAGTTGGACGCCAGCCGCCGCGCGAAAAAGATGCTCCTCGAAGAGGGGATTCTCGCGGAGGACGAGAAAAAGGGCGCGGGAAAGGTTCTGAGCGCGGCGGCGCTCACGTACGTCGCGGCGCTGTTGACCTCGCTCATTTACTTTTTGCGATTTGCGGTGTGGGTATTCGCGTTGTTCGGGCGGCGCAGAGATTGAAAACTCGGAAAAATTTTTCCGAAACCGCAACCCCTGAAAGAAAAAAATCTACTATGCAGGTGAACGGAGAAAATTTCGACGTTTGCATGCCGAGGAGTCCCGAATGACAGACGAAGAGATTGTCGAATTGTATTTTTCCCGCAATCAGACCGCTCTGTCCGCCACGGCGGAAAGGTACGGCGGTTTTCTCCGTGCGGTGTCCGTCAACATTTTACATAACGGACGCGACGCGGAGGAGTGCGTCAGCGATACATACCTCGCCTGTTGGAATACCATACCGCCCGAGCGTCCCCGTTCCTTAAAGGCCTATGCGGGGGCGTTGTGCCGCAATATTTCTTTCGATTGCTATAAGCGCTCGCACGCCCAAAAGCGCGGCGGGGGCAAGACGGAGACGCTTCTTTCGGAAATCGAGGAATTTTTGCCCGCGGAGGGGCAGGGGAGCGATTACGAGGAAAATGCCGCCGCGGAAGCGATCAATGATTTTCTTTCTTCCCTGAAAACGGAGGAACGCATAGTCTTTGTCCGCCGCTATTGGTTTTCGGACGACATTAAAGAAATCGCCGCGCGCATGGGATTTTCCGAAAGCAAGGTAAAATCGCTGTTATTCCGACTTCGGGGAAAACTGAAAGAGAAATTGCTCCGGGAGGGGATCGGGATATGAGGGATAAGAAAAATTTTTCCACGCTCGGAAAAATCGACGAAAAATTTGTCGAAGAAGCGGAAGCCTATTCCGTTTCCGAGACGGAAAAAGCGAAGGCAAAGCGAAGAAAGCGCGTTTTTGCCGAGCGTATTTTGGCCGTGGCGGCCGCCTTCGTCGTATGCGCGGGGATTTTGTTTTTTTCACGATTTTTTTCCGGAATGAAATCCGCCGGAGGCGCGGATAATATGGTCACTGCTCCCGAAGCGGGCGATACCATGGATAAATCGGAGGACGGCGCGGCGGATATTTCGTCCGCAAGCGGAGAGTCGCAGGTTGATTCGGAGGATTCCGATTCTTCGGATTCTTCGTCGGAAAGCGGAACGGAGGAGGATAACTGAACGAAGCGGCGCGGATTTTCCGCGTCCCTACAAGGAATTTTTTCGGGAAGGTGACTCCTTTTTAAGAGTTAGGCGTGGCATCATGCCACGCCTTTTCTCGTACTATTTAATTCCTCTCGTCCAATAAATCACCAAAATCGGGTAAATCTATTGCTTCAACCAAATTATAGATAATTTTTACGATGCGGGTGTAATGACCGTTAACCTTTTCTTTTTCATAGATATAAACCTTATCTATGAAAGTACGTAAGATTTCGGGCGTTAGCTCATTAAAATCGCCATGAATTTTTTTAATTCAGGTGGGAGCCGAAAAGGGGCATTATTTTCTTCTATTAATAAATCATAATGAGTAATTACACCCATAGTTTTTACCACGTTTTAACGGAATAAACAAGCATAAGTTTTTCGGGAACGTATATCAAAGCAATGCTATCGGCTTCATTATCTCTTTTATGTTCTTTCCACAAATATTTTTTCTCGAAATCGGGTAGATATTCTTCGGGCAAAACCCTTAAACCGCTACCAAACAATTCGGTATCTTCGGGTGTCGCATTTTTACTAAACTCAAAATACGTATTAACGGCTTCCTTTATTTTACGTTCAAATTCTTCGTCCTTTTCTTTGAGAAATTCGCTTTCAATTAGCCAATCCGTAGGTTCTTGTTCAAAGATGAAAACCGTATAACCTATGGATTCTTGCCAAGATTGATAATAATTATATACCATTTTTGCTTCTTTGGGGATTTCTACCTTAAAGAAACCTTTAATTCTTGACCTGGCATCTTTTTCTTCTATCAAATCACACCCCGCAAAACTTATACTCATACAAAGCATAAGCAAAGCCGCAAGCCCGATTGTCAATAATTTTTTAATCTTTTTCATTGTAATGATCCTTTAAGGTTTTCTTTCAATTTTATCTTTGAAAAGTTCTTCAAATTTTTCTATTGTACCATAGTTATACGTTCCTGCTTGCGTGCCTCATCAGAACGCTATCTTGTAAATATTTCTATAATGCTTAAATCCTTTATTTTCTAATGAAATGATGGATCTATAATCAATTGCATAATTCCGTCAATTAGAATTATATCCGAATAAATTGGTAAGCATAGACTTAAATTTAAAATAACAGAAATTATAAATATAATCGAAAGTACATTATAGTCAACCCTTCTAACCCTCTTAAAAAGAATTTCGCAAACAAATTTTTTCTTTTATAAGAGGCTTTTCTAAATGCTTTGCCATAATATTTAATTTGAAATACTAAAAGGCTCGGCCGCCAATGCCGACCCCAAACTAATACACATAAACACAATTTTTGAGTAGTGTTGAATGTAATATTGAACAATATACACTTTTCTTTATTTATAAGTGCTAAATAAAGATTTTTTACTCACTAATATGCTAAGTTGGGTTAAAAATAGAAAAGTGCATAGCCGAAACCACACATCGGAAAACGCAGTCCCGCTTCTGTTGCGCCACAGTTGACATCGTCCTAAAAGATGGCAAACGAAGCCTACGTTTTTACCAAACGTAAACTTAGGACGAAAAAATATTAAACTGTACCACATAGTTATTATAGCATATACTGCGAAAAAAATCAATATCTAATGAACTTTAATCAAAATACTTGACTTTTCACGAATCAAACATTTTATTACAGTATAAGAAAAATCAGACTCTGTATGGAATTTGATTATTTCTTCGCTTGAAAGTGCAATTTCCTATAAATTTTTAATTCGTTTAAAAATCCCTTATAAGGAACGCCTTTTCCGCGCTGTTTTTTTGTCATAAACTTGACATTGAGAATCGTTCGTGGTACAATGAACATAATTTCAGAAAGGAGATTTTTCCGTGAATACGATTTTGATAGATAAGAAGGGCTGTAAAATGATTGCGCATCGCGGCGTTTCGGGATTGGAAAAGGAGAATACCTGCGCGGCGTTCGTCGCCGCGGGCGTCAAGAGCTATTACGGCATAGAGACCGACGTACACGTGACGGCCGACGGAAAGTATTTTATTTTTCACGACGACAATATGAAGAACATCGCGGGCGTGGATATCGATATCGAAAAGAGCAATGCTGACAGGCTCGAAGCGGTGCGCATGCGCGACACGGACGGAAGGACGCTTCGTTCGGATTTGGTGATTCCGACGCTCGCGGACTATATTTCCGTTTGCCGAAAATACGATAAGGTTGCGGTTTTGGAGCTGAAAAATCGCATGGAAGAAAAACACATTGCGGGGATTGCCCGCAGGATCGACGATATGGGCTGGCTGGAAAAGACGACCTTTATTTCCTTTTCCGCCGAAAATCTTATCGCCTTGCGCGGACTTTATCCGAATGTGTCTATTCAGTTTTTGACGGGAGAAGCCACCGAGGAAAATTTTTCGCTCATGAAAAAATACCGTTTCGACGCGGATCTTTGCGGTCTGTGCGTGACGGAAGAATATATCCGCCGCCTGCACAAAGCCGGACTGAAAGTCAACTGCTGGACGATAGACCGCCCCGAGGATGCCGAGGCTCTCATCGATATGGGAGCGGACTTTATCACGACGAATATTCTCGAATAATCGGAAATAGGAGGTGAAATTTATGCGTTTTCAATCGATTGCGGAGGCGGTGGGCAGAACGCCGCTGATAGAGCTCAAAAATATCGGTCGGGAATACGGGCTTGCGGCAAAACTGTATGCGAAGGCGGAATTTATGAATCCCGCAGGCTCGGTAAAAGACAGAGTGGCGGCGGAAATTTTGTCGGACGCGGAGCGCCGCGGGCTTCTGAAAGAAGGGACGACCCTGATAGAGCCGACCAGCGGGAACACGGGAATAGGGCTGGCGGCGATCGCCGCGGCGAAGGGGTATCGGCTCGTCATCGTGATGCCCGAGACGATGAGCATAGAACGCCGTCAGATGATAGCGGCTTTCGGGGCGGAGCTCGTCCTCACGGACGGGAAAAAGGGCATGGCGGGCGCGATCGCGGAGGCGGAGCGGCTGCATAGGGAGACAAAAAACAGCTTGATTTGCGGGCAGTTCGTCAATCCCGCCAATCCCGCGGCGCACTACAAGACGACGGGGCCCGAAATTTGGGCGGACACGGAGGGGAAAGCGGATATTTTCGTCGCGGGCGTCGGAACGGGAGGAACCGTGACGGGCGTAGGCCGATATTTGAAAGAGAAAAAGCCCTCGATAAAGGTGATAGCCGCAGAACCCGCTTCGTCGTCCGTATTGGAGGGCGGAAAGAGCGGACCGCATAAGATTCAGGGAATCGGTGCGGGCTTTGTTCCGGAGATTCTCGATACGAAGATTTATGACGAAGTCGTAGGCGTCGAGAACGAAAAGGCATATGAGTGGGCGCGGATTTTGGCGCGGAAGGAGGGGATTCTCGCAGGGATTTCTTCGGGCGCGGCTCTTTTCGCGGCGGTTCAGGTCTCCGCGCGGAAGGAGAACGAGGGAAAAACGGCGGTGGTGCTCCTTCCCGATACGGGGGACAGGTACCTTTCCTGCGGATTGTTTGAACAAAATAGTTGACGGTAAAGACCGCAGACCTCATTTCCGAATTTTAAGACGACAATTTTATGGTTGAGGATAATTGATAAAAAATCGGAAACTTTCCGCGATTTCCTTGCTTTTTTCGGGAAAATCATATATAATAACTATGTACGAAAAACAGGAGCTTTGCGCCCTGCGCGGCGGACAGGCTCTCGAACGATATTTTTTGGAGGATTGTTTATGCCCTTAGTTACCAGTACCGAAATGTTCAAGAAAGCGTATGCGGGCGGTTATGCCATCGGCGCGTTCAACGTCAACAACATGGAGATGATTCAGGCGATCGTGGAGGCGGCGGACGAGTGCAAATCTCCCGTCATTCTTCAAGTTTCCGCGGGCGCGAGAAAGTACGCGAATCCCGTCTACCTCAAACATCTCGTGCAGGCGGCGGTGGAGACTACGAATATTCCCATCGTCATGCACCTCGATCACGGCGCGGATTTCGATATCTGCAAGGCCTCTATCGACGGCGGATTCACTTCCGTCATGATCGACGCTTCTTCCAAGCCTTGGGAGGAGAATATCGCGCTCACGAAAAAAGTCGTCGAGTATGCGCACGACCACGGCGTGGTCGTCGAAGCGGAGCTCGGCAAGCTCGCGGGCGTAGAGGACGACGTAAAAGTAGAAGCGCACGACGCGCTGTTCACGTCTCCCGACGAAGTGGAAGAGTTTACGCAGAGAACGGGAATCGATTCCCTCGCGATCGCGATCGGTACCTCGCACGGCGCATATAAATTCAAGCCCGGCCAGGACCCCAAGCTTCGTCTCGATATTCTCGAAGAAGTAGGCAAGCGCCTGCCCGGTTTCCCCATCGTCCTTCACGGAGCGTCCTCCGTTCCTCAGGATAAAGTGGCGATCGTCAATCAGTACGGCGGACATATGCCCGACGCGATCGGCATTCCCGAATCGGAGCTTCAAAAGGCGGCGAAGATGGCGGTCTGCAAGATCAATATCGATTCCGACCTCCGCGTTTCGTTCACGGCGGCGATCCGCAAGCATTTTGCCGAGCACCCCGACCACTTCGACCCCCGTCAGTATCTCGGCGACGCGCGCGTCATGATGAAGGAAATGGTCAAGCATAAGATCATAAACGTTCTGGGAAGCGCGAATAAGGCGTAATTTTCGAAAGGGGAAAAGAGATGAAAAAATTTTTGTGTCTGCTGTCCGTTTTCGTCGTCGCGGGGACTTCCGCGGCGATGGCGGGCTGTTCTTCGGGCAAATCGGAAGGCTCTCTTGGACTTTCTTACGGAAAGGAGTATATTTACCAGAGGTCGAATGTCGACGTCGTTGAGACGACGACCGTCGTTTTTGAAAAAGGCGGAACAGGACAATACCAAAAAAAAGACAGAAATAACGACTATACCGTAACGTTCAAATATTTGTACTATCCCGAAGAGAATACGGCGTTTTGTTTTTACGATTCTGTGGAATTCGGAGAAAACCAAAGCAGGAGGGACAACATCGCATCGGATTGGCAGATGAGCTTTTTCTGTACGAAAGAATTATTGCTTTCTTCGGAAAAGGGATATTCGCAAGATAGATATTACATCTGCGAGGAGTATCTCCCGAACATTCCCAATTATAATCGTCCGTCGGAAGAATGAGAAGAAATCGGGAAATTTTCGCCGCGGGGGCGTAAATCTGTTTGACGAACTCCGCGAAGTGTGGTACAATACTACCGACAGTAAAATGTATCTCAAAATCACAATCAATATATTATCGGAGGATTTTTCATTATGGCAAACGTAAGAGTTGCGATTAACGGTTTCGGCCGTATCGGCCGTCTTGCTTTCAGACAGATGTTCGGAGCCGAAGGCTACGAAATCGTCGCTATCAACGACCTCACCAGCCCCAAGATGCTGGCGCACCTTTTGAAGTACGATTCCGCACAGGGCAAATATGCCCTTGCCGACACGGTTTCCGCGGACGACGAAGCGGGTACCATCACGGTCAACGGCAAGACGATTAAAATTTACGCGGAAAAAGACGCGGCAAACTGCCCTTGGGCCGAGCTCAAAGTAGACGTCGTTCTCGAATGCACGGGCTTCTATACTTCTAAGGCGAAGTCGGAAGCGCACATCAAGGCTGGCGCGAAGAAAGTCGTTATTTCCGCTCCCGCGGGCAACGACCTTCCCACCGTCGTTTACAGCGTAAACGAAAAGACCCTGAAAGCTACGGATACCATCATTTCCGCGGCTTCCTGCACCACGAACTGCCTTGCTCCCATGGCGAACACCCTTAACAAGCTTGCGAAAATCAAGAAGGGTTATATGACCACCATTCACGCTTATACGGGCGACCAGATGGTTCTCGACGGACCTCACCGTAAGGGTGATTTGCGCCGTGCTCGCGCGGCGGCGGTCAACGTCGTTCCCAACTCCACCGGTGCGGCGAAGGCAATCGGCCTCGTTATTCCCGAGCTCAACGGTGTTCTCGACGGCTGCGCTCAGCGCGTTCCCGTTCCCACCGGTTCGCTTACCCAGCTCGTTGCGGTCTGCGAAGGCGAAGTGGACGCGGCTACCGTAAATGCGGCGATGAAGGCTGCGGCTTCCGCTTCCTTCGGCTATACCGAAGAGGAAATCGTTTCCTCCGACGTCATCGGCATCACCTACGGTTCCCTGTTTGACGCTACGCAGACGAAGTGCATGCCCATGGGCGACGGCACGACGCTCGTTAAAGTCGTTTCCTGGTACGACAACGAGAACTCCTACACCAGCCAGATGGTCAGAACCATCAAATATTTCGCGGAACTTTAATCGATAATTTATCGATTAAAAAGGGCCTCGCTTTCAAAGAGCGAGGCCCTTTTCGTTCTTCTCAAAAAATTTTCAGTCCGAATAAATAGTCCGCCGAAATATCGTATAGCTGACACAGCTTGACGATTTGTTGATAATTCAATTCAAAAACACCGTTTTCAAATCGGCTGTATTGCTGTTGCGTCATATACATCATCTCCGCCACCTGCGCTTGCGTATACCCCGCTTGTTTGCGGCTCTCCTTCAATCGGTTCCCGATTTCCTTTCGTAATGTCTGCTCTTTCATCATATCTATATTTTGCATTTTACATCACAAAAATGCTTGACATACATCATAAAATGATGTATAATTGCTTATGAAAGAGAAAAGGAAATATTCGTCTTGTCTGAAAGCGAGGCGGAGAAAATATTTTGAAAAGGAGAAAAGACTTATGACGTTGGCGAAAGGCGAACAAGTTATCAAAGGCTGGAACTATGCGGCCTCGAAGCAGAAAGGCGGGGAGAAGAAATCGGCTTCTCTGATTGTGACAGACAAGCGGATTATTTCGGAGATAAAAGGAAGCCGAAGTGTTTCTCGGCAAGAAATTCCCTTGCAAGCAGTCAAGTCCATAGATATGGCGAATAGCAGTCCAAGCAAGGTAGGCCCGATTATCGCGATGATTTTCGGCGCGCTGCTGGTTATCGTCGGACTTATCATGACAGGGAAACTGGGGAATCAGGGATATTTTGCTTTTCTGCCCATATTGTTGGGCGTGCTTATGGTAATCGCGGCAATTTTGAAACTTATGCGTATGGCCTTTGTGCTCGTCATTTCGACGGAAGGGACAGAGGGGACGCCTTTGGCAATCGGCGCGAGCAGCTGGACGCAGAAAAGGAAAACAAAGTCCGGAAAGATAAAGGTTCGGGTAAACAGAGCGTCCGTTTTGGAAATTTTTGATTCTTTGGGTGCAATTGTATTTACATATAAAAACGAAAGATAAAATTTTTTAGCGGCGCCGTTCTTTAAGAACAGCGCCGCTAAAAGTTTTCTTTCGGTAAATTTTCCGTTTGCGTTCGGGAGAACATCTTTTTCAGGCTTACAAAGGTATTTTGAAAGGGGGAATTTTTTCTGCCGTTTCGTCCGTATCGATAAAAGACAAAACTTGGAAAACTTTGCGCGAAAACGATGACTGCCAAAACGACGAGCCGATTTCAAACTAACAATAAACCGTCGAAAACGACGAACTATCTTCAAATAAAAATAATTTCCTGAACTAACGATAGTCCCCTCAAAACCTTGCGGCTTTGAGGGGACTACCTATATGATAAGGGGGAAAATGATGAGCTGTTTTAAGTAAATCTCTCGGAAGGAGTACCTTCATTTGATTTACGAGTATATTCTACTATAAATCGACAAAAAAGTAAAATATTTTTATGACATTTTCCGAAAAAAATTTTTTCTTATAAAATTTAACATTTTATGAAAAATTCAAAAATTTTATTTAGAACTCAATTTTTTCTTCGATATATTTGATTGCCTCGTCGACGCTCACGCGAATTTGCTGCATGGTATCGCGGTCGCGCACGGTGACGGTATTGTTTTCCAAAGTCTCGAAGTCCACGGTGACGCAGAAGGGGGTACCGATTTCGTCCTGACGGCGATAGCGTTTTCCGATAGAGCCCGTTACGTCATAAGTAGCGGGGAATTTTTTCAGCATTTTCGCGTATACCTCGTCCGCCTTTTCGGAAAGATTTTTTTGCAGAGGCAAGACGGCGCATTTATACGGCGCAAGGGCGGGGTGGAGGTGTAACACGACGCGCACGTCGTTTTTTACGGGATCGACGATTTCTTCGTCGTAAGCATCGGTCAAAAACGCCAGAACGACGCGGTCGGCGCCGAGCGACGGCTCGATGACGTACGGGACGTAAGTTTCACCCGTGACGGGGTCGGTGTAATTGATGGGCTTGCCGCACTCTTTCGCGTGTTGAGAGAGGTCGTAATCCGTGCGGTCGGCGATGCCCCAGAGCTCGCCCCAACCGAAAGCGAAGTTATATTCAAAGTCGGTCGTCGCCTTGGAATAGAAACAGAGTTCTTCGGGGGAATGGTCGCGCAGGTGCAGATTTTCCTCCTTCATGCCGAGGGAGAGCAGCCATTCGCGGCAGAAATTTTTCCAATAGGCGAACCATTCGAGATCGGTGCCGGGCTTACAGAAAAATTCCAGCTCCATCTGTTCAAATTCGCGGGTGCGGAAGGTGAAGTTTCCGGGCGTAATTTCGTTGCGGAAGGATTTTCCGATCTGTCCGATTCCGAAGGGGACGCGCATGCGTGTGGAGCGCTGTACGTTCTGGAAATTGACGAAAATCCCCTGCGCCGTTTCGGGGCGGAGATAGACGGTGTTCGTCGTGTCCTCGGTAACGCCCTGAAAAGTTTTGAACATAAGATTGAACTTGCGGATAGGCGTGAAATCGGAATTTCCGCAGACGGGGCAAGGAACCTTGTGTTCCGTAATGAACGCTTCCAAAGCGTCGTTGTCCATGCCTTCGACGTTTACGTCGAGCTTGTGTTTTTCGGCGTATTTTTCGACGAGGTCGTCCGCGCGGTGGCGGGCTTTGCAGGACTTGCAGTCCATGAGGGGGTCGGAGAAGCCGCCGAGATGCCCCGAAGCCTTCCATGTGCGCGTATTCATCAAAATGGCGCAATCTACGCCCGTATTATGGGGATTTTCCTGTATGAATTTTTTCCACCACGCCTTTTTGACGTTATTTTTCAGTTCCACGCCCAAAGGACCGTAGTCCCAGGTATTGGCGAGACCGCCGTAAATTTCGCTTCCGGGAAAAATGAAGCCCCTGTTTTTGCAAAGGGAAACGAGTTTTTCCATCGTCACCGTTCTCTTTTCAGCCATATTGTATCTCCTGTAATGCCGCGGAGAGCCGCGGCGACATTTTTTGTCACGACTTGTTTCCGCGAAAGCAATCGCGGAAAATTTTTCGGTCATTTTATAGCGAATTTTCCATTGTATCAGATAAAACGAACCGAGGTTACAAAACCGATTGTAGCCGTATCGCTGCACCGTTTTCTTTATTATACAATGTTTCCGCTTCGGAAGTCAATCGCTTGTGGCGTTCGGCCCTGCAATTTTTTCAGATTTTCAGCTTTTTGAACAGCGCGGGCGCACCGAGCGCTGCCGCCGTCACGAGCAGGAAATATTTCAGCCATTTTATGACGAGCGCCTCTGAGGGAATGAGGGCAAAAATTCCGAATACGGCGCCCACGCATGCAAACCCGACCAACGCGCGCAGCAGTTTTTTCTTCCAGCCCTTTTCCACGCGAAAACGAATAAATTTATTTTCGAGCGGCAGGGCGATTGCCGCCGCGCACATGCAGGCGGAAAGCTCCGCGAGGCTCTTATTGGGCGAGATAAAGAGCAGGACGAGGGAAAGAACGGCGAACAGCGCCGCCGCGGGATCGCGCAGGCGGGGAAATTTTCGGTAAATAAATTCCCACAGGCAGGAAAAGGCGATGCCGAGCGCGGCGCCCGCGAGGACGTCGGTGGGATAGTGAACGCCCAAATACATTCTGGAACACATTACCAAAAGCGTGAGGACGGGCGCGAGGAGCCATGCCCACGCTTTTTTCAGTCGGAAAGCGGAAGTAAAGAACAGCCCCGCGCTCATTTGGGAATGTCCGCTTGGAAAGGACATATCCGCTTCCAGATTGACGGTGGAAAGGAGGGGCGAATCGATTTCCACGCGCGATACGATACCCGCGGCATAGGGGCGCGGGCGCGCGACGACGCCTTTTAAGAAGGCGTTTGCGCTCATGGAGGAAAAGGACACGAGCACGAGTCTTTCTCCGAAGTCCTTGTCTATAATCCAATAGACGAGGGAAATGAGCGCGACGAGTACGAGCGTTTCCCCGAACAGGGAAAACGCTCCGGCGAGGATATTGCCGAAGGGAGAGCGCAGGCTCTCGAAAAATTCAAGAATAGATTGTTCCATAAGAAGCTCCGAAGCGTTTGTTGAGAAAAGTATAGCATAAATCGGCAAAAAGCGCAAAAATTTTCAAATAAATTTATAGGAGAATTATTCCCATTTTACAAAAAATATGTTATAATGTAAAAGAGATAATATAATCCACAAAGGAGAAACCATGCTGTCGGATATCGAGATTGCGGAAAACGCGGAACTCAAAGACATACGCGAAGTCGCGGCTCAGCTTTCGCTGACCGAGGACGAACTGGAACTGTACGGAAAATATAAAGCCAAACTCTCTCTGCCCGAAGGCCTGCCGAGGAAGGCGAAGCTCGTTCTCGTGACGGCGATCAACCCCACGGCGTCGGGGGAGGGAAAAACGACTGTCTCCATCGGACTTGCGGACGGAATGAAGAAGCTCGGGAAAAAGGTCTGTCTCGCGCTCAGGGAGCCCTCTTTGGGCCCCGTGTTCGGAATCAAGGGCGGAGCCGCGGGCGGCGGCTATGCGCAGGTCGTGCCCATGTCAGACATCAACCTGCACTTCACGGGGGATTTGCACGCGATTACCGCGGCGAACAATCTCCTTTGCGCGCTCATGGACAATCATATTTTCCGCAGCAACGAGCTGAATATCGACACGGAGAATATCTATTTCCACCGCTGTATGGACATGAATGACCGCGAGCTCATCAATATCCGTATCGGCGGCAAGGGCCGTGGCGTGGAGCGCGAGGATCATTTCGACATTACGGCGGCGAGCGAGGTCATGGCGGTGCTCTGCCTTGCGACCGACCTTTCCGACCTCAAAAAACGGCTGGGGAATATCATCGTCGGTTTGAATAAATCGGGCGACTATGTCCGTGCGAGGAACATTCCGGGAGCGGTCGGCTCCATGGCGGTGCTCTTGAAGGATGCCATGAAGCCCAATCTGGTGCAGACGCTGGAAGGGACGCCCGCGATCATTCACGGGGGACCGTTCGCCAATATCGCGCATGGCTGCAACAGCATACAGGCGACGTATGCGGCGATGAGCCTTGCGGATTACGCGGTGACGGAAGCCGGCTTCGGCGCAGACCTCGGCGCGGAAAAATTCCTCGATACCAAATGCCGCGCGGCGGGGATAGAGCCCGACTGCGTAGTCGTGGTTGCGACGGTTAAAGCGCTCAAACTGCACGGCGGCGCGGCGAAGGAAACGCTTTCTAAGGAGAATTTGGAGGCGCTCGAAAAGGGAATGCCCAATCTCCTGAAACATATCGAAAATATCCGCACGGTATATAAAAAGCCCGTCGTCGTGGCGATGAACCGCTTTGCGACGGACACGAAAGCGGAGACGGACTTTGTCATCGCGGCGGTGGAAAGCAGCGGAGCGAAAGCGGTGTTTACCGACGTGTTCCTGAAAGGGGGCGAGGGAGGAAAGGAGCTCGCGGCAGAGGTCGTAAAGGCGTGCGAAATTCCCTCCAAGTTGGAATTTGCCTACGACCTGCAATCGCCCGTCGCGAAGAAGATCGAGGACGTCGCGAAGAAGATTTACGGCGCGGACGGTGCGGATTTTTCGGAGGAAGCGCTGGAAAAGATAAAGACGATAGAGGCGAAGGGCGAGGGCGGGCTTCCCGTCATCATCGCCAAGACGCAGTATTCGCTCTCCGATAATCCCGACCTCATCGGCAGACCGTCGGGGTTCAGGATTTTCGTCCGCGACATCGTATTGAAGGGCGGTGCGGGCTTTATCGTGGCGATTGCGGGAAAAATCATGCTCATGCCGGGACTCGGCGCGCATCCCGCGGCGGAGAAAATCGATTTGACGGCGGACGGAAAAATCGTCGGGCTGTCTTAATATTTCGGACAGTCTCAATATGCCGACGGTTTCAATCCTTCAGGCTATTTTTAACTCTCTGAAATTATCTGAAAGAGGAAATCTTTTTTACTATCATTGACAGGAACGGATATACATGAAAAAGGTAGAAGCGACTAATTTTATCGAGCAAATCATCAACGAGGACATAGAAGCGGGCAGGGTGAAGGAAATTCAGACGCGGTTTCCGCCCGAACCCAACGGATACCTGCATATCGGACACATCAAGAGCATGCTGGTCAATTTCGGGACGGCGGAAAAGTACGGCGGAAAGTGCAATTTGTTTTTCGACGATACTAACCCGTCCAAGGAAAAGACGGAGTTTGTGGACGCCATTCGCCGCGACATCGAATGGATGGGGTATCATTGGGCGAAGGAGGTATATGCCTCCGACTTTTTCGACGAAATATACGGATATGCGGAGAAGCTGATAGAGGACGGAAAAGCGTTCGTATGCGACCTTTCCCCCGAAGAGATCAGCGCGACGCGCGGCACGCTCACGGAAGCGGGCACGGAGAGCCCTTACAGAAACCGTTCCATCGAGGAAAACCTGCGGTTGTTCCGCGAGATGAAGGCGGGCAAATACGCGGACGGAGAGAAGTGTCTGCGCGCGAAAATCGACATGTCCTCGCCCAATATGAACCTGCGCGATCCCGTCATTTATCGGATTTTGCGCGCGCCGCATCACCGCACGGGGGATAAATGGTGTATTTATCCCATGTACGACTACGCGCACCCTATCTGCGATTATTTGCAAGGGGTTACGCATTCTCTCTGTACGCTCGAATTTGAGGATCACAGACCTCTGTACGACTGGGTGGGAATCAATCTGGGCTTTTCCCCCAAACCGCGCCAAATCGAGTTCGCGCGGCTGGCGGTCACGAATACGGTCATGTCAAAACGTTACCTGAAAAAGCTGGTAGAGGAGGGGCATGTCCACGGCTGGGACGATCCGAGAATGCCGACGATTGCGGGACTGAGAAACCGCGGCGTGCCGCCCGAAGCGCTCTTGGATTTTTGCGGCAAAATCGGGATCGTCAAGGCGAATTCGGAATGTCAGCTCTCGTATCTCGAAGCGTGTATCCGCGACGATCTCAACGAGAACGCGGAACGCACCATGGCGGTTTTGGAGCCCTTGAAGGTGACGATTTCCAATTACGAGGGCACGGAGGAGCTGGAAACGCCCCTGCACCCATTGAAGCCCGAACTGGGAACGCGGAAAGTGACGTTCGGAAAGACGGTATATATCGACAGGGCGGACTTTTCCTCCGATCCCCCGCCCAAGTATCAAAGGCTCAAACCGAACGGATACGTCCGCCTGAAAAACGCCTATATCGTTCACTGTGACGAGGTGATAGAGGACGGCAACGGGAAGGTGAAGGAACTCGTTTGTTCCTATATTCCCGAGAGCCGTTCTTCGCGGGATACGAGCGGGATAAAGGTGAAGGGAACCATTCAGTGGGTAGACGCGGCGACGGGCGTGGACGCGGAGATTCGCCAGTATTCCTATCTTTTGAAGGACGCGGAATATCCGGGACAGGACTTTTCCGAGCGCATGAATCTCGACAGCGAGCACATTTTCCAAGGCAAAGCGGAACCCTATCTCTTTGAAGCAAAAGACGGAAAAGCGTTCCAGCTCATGAGAATCGGGTATTATAAAAAGTGCCGCGGGGAGGACGGAAATCTGGTGTTATCGGAAATCGTCTCCCTCAAAGACAATTTCAATAAATAAATTACGAAACGTATCTGCCGACATTTTTTGTCGGAGGAGGTTGCAAAATGCAGACAATGTATTCGCTTTTGGCGATGCCCGCATGGTTTACGGAAAACGCGAAATGGTTTGCGATCGGCGCCGCAGTGCTGATCGTCATTCTCGCGCTCGTCGCGGGCTTCTCCATGGGCTGGGGCCCCTTGACATGGGCGGGGGCCTGCGCGCTCTTCGTCGTGTTGGAACTTCATTTCCACGATAAAAATCCCATTCTCAAAATCGGAGCGGTGGAAAAACTTGCGCCGGGCGTTCGGGATCTGGTCTCTACGCTCTCTATCGCCGTCGTATGTATTATAGCCGCTTTGGCGGTATTCGGAATCATCTCCATGATTGTCGGACCCCACGGAGACCCCGAGGATGAAGACGAGAAGGATTCCGACTTAGACGAAGGAGAAAAGGGGCGCGTCGTTTTGAAGCGCAGGGGCGGAAAACGTATTTTTGCCGCCAGTCCCGTTCTTTCCGTGCTCGTCACGATTGTCAATGCTGCGGTGCTGGCGCTCGCCATGGCAAGCCTTGCGCTGGTCGTCGTTTCGCTGACTCCGTTAAAGACGGGAGCTTTGAAAAACGTATTCGAGAATACGCTCGTTGCGAATAATTGGAAATATATTCATTCCTATGCGTTCGATTTCCTCATTATAGGGGTGCTTGCGGCTTTCGCGCACGCGGGGTTCAAGCGCGGAATGCTGCGCGGCGGCCTCATCGTGACGATAGCTTTTATCGCGGCGATTATTGTGTCTTTTTGGCTTCCCTTTTCTAAATTTGCGGGGGAAGGGGCGGCTTTCGCATTTATCGGAAAAGGTTCCGATTACTTCGGAGATTTGATCGCAAAGGCGCTTCCCGAACAGGTGTCCGTCGTTCTCGGCAAGGTAGCCTGCGGACTCGTTTCTTGCGTGGCGCTCTGCATCGCCGTCGCCTTGGTCGGATTGATTCTCCGGCTTATCGTTTCGGGCGTAAAGCGCTTTTTTGTGTTCCGCCTGGTGGACGGAGTCCTGTCCATGGCCGTCATGTTTGCCGTGGGAGCGTTTTTCTGCGTTTTGATCATGGCGCTCTTATACATATTGGGACATTTTGAAGTATTCGACGCTTCACAGCTCTTCGGCGAAAACGCGTCCCTGTCAAAGGGAATTTTTGCCGCGTTCGACGAATATTTGAAACCGTGGCTGGAAAAACTGTCCGAATCGATTCCGAAAGGTTAAGTTTCGGTTTGCCATCCGCAGATTATGTCCGTATAATCTATGGCCTCTGTCCGTTGTAGTTTTCCGTTCATAATCTTTTGGACGTTTAAGAGCCGTTATTTACAGTCCGCTGAGAAAATTTTTGCCGAACAGCTCTTTTTTCAACGGTTTGCGGGTCTGCGAGCAGTGGACAAATTCTTTTATCAATGAAATACTTTCTTCGACGGCGCGGACAAAGAGTTGTTCTGCGCCGTCTGTCATTACGATGTTTTTATCGTCCGGATACTGCCATTCGTGTCTCTCTGCATTTAACAATCTTGTATCTTTTTTGGCGAACATGTGCGCGGAAAAACGCGTGTATGCGCGGAAATTCCGTATGCTTTTCAAAAATGCGCCCTTGATGAGTGGATCGCGTTCGGCTTTTGCCGTCGCCACCGCATATAGAGTAAATAATTCCGAGGCTTCTTTCGAAGGTATACCGGCATTGAAATAAACTTGAAATTGACTGGGCTCCTCTGCATTGGATTTTTCTCTGAAATAGAAGTCTAGAGCGCCTTCCGCGCGGGAGTGCTTGACGGGAGAGTGTCCTGACAGGTAATAGACATAGGGGTGAAAAATACAATCTGCGGCATAGTGGGTGATATATCCGAGCGCATAACTGAAAAGATCGGAGTTCCGGTCTGAAAATAAGAGGAGAGCTTTGAAAAAATCAAATGAGCCTCTATTGTGCAAAAAGCGCCCGAAATTGATTTCCGAAGCGCGAAAAGCCCGATAAAAGAAACAGAAATCGGCGCCTTGTGCACCGAAAAAATAGAGGCGCAAGGAAGATATATTTCCGCGGATTTCTTCAGGGAGGCGTCTGAACACTTCCGCGGCGACGGAAAAATGAGTATAAGCGGCAGGCATACGTATAGTATATGCGCTTTTCTTTTCCCTCATTCCGGAAAAAACTCATCTCAACCCTGCGTCCGTATAAAAAATGCGCCCGAAAAATATCGGGCGCAAAATCTGGATTTTCAGAATGTTTCGACGAGGGGAAATTTAAGCGAAGGATTCGCCGGAATTTCCGCCGTTTGACTGGAAAAGTTGATAGAATAAATTTTTGGAGATTTCTCTGTAAAAAAGAGTTCAGTCAAACTGATTCGCCAGAATTTCCGCGGTGAGGCGGACGAGGTTCAAAATATTGTTATCGAGTTTGGCGCCTTCTTCTCTGGTAAGGACGGCCACGGCTCCGAGACAATCGCCGTTTGCGACAATAGGAACGATAATCTGGGCGGTGATTCCTTCTTCGCGGGAAGAGGTAAGAGGCAGAATGTCTCCGCCCTCCGAAGCGTTGGCAAGATAACTGCGGCGTTCTCTCAAAATTTTGTCCATTTCTTCGGACAGATTTTTGCCGTCGAGTTCTTTTTTCCCTTCTCCGTATGCGCATAAAATTTCGTCCGTATCGCAGATAACGGCAAGTTTTCCGCTTAAATCGTTGAGAGATTTGACGGTGGCTACGCTAAAACGTTCCAACGTAGCGATAGGCGAATATTTTTTTAACATGAGTTCGTCCCTGTCGGTAAAAATTTCGAGCGGGTCTCCCTCTTTAATTCTGAGCGTGCGGCGGATTTCCTTAGGGATAACTACTCTGCCGAGCTCGTCGATTCTTCTGACAATACCGGTTGCTTTCATAAAATTTCCTCCGTTTACACTTATTGTGTGTATGTATAGGAAATAGTATACATTTTTTCGTGCGGGAAAAAAGATTCTCAGGCTTTCAAAAAGAAAAATAAAAAAAATCGGGAAAGTGGTTAAAAATGAGTTGACAAAAACGAGCAGTTATTATATAATAGACCCGTTAATTCGCGGTCGTGGCGGAACTGGCAGACGCGCAAGACTAAGGATCTTGTGGTTAACCCCATGCAGGTTCAACTCCTGTCGACCGCACCACTTTTATGGCGTTTTTCAAGGTTTTTTCCTGAAAAACGCCGTTTTTTCGTGCTTTTGACCGTGGAAAAACAAGTGCTTTTCCTTTCAAAAACAAAAATTCGGGTAGTCAATCGGGTAGTAAATCGCCCTCAATCCCTTTCAATATAAGACCTTCTGCGCTTCTTTCAGTTGGAAATCTTCTGAAAAGTGGGTATAGACATTCGTCGTAACGGTATCATCGGCTTTATGTCCCGCCCAGAGCGAAACAATTTCACGTGAAACGCCGCACTCTTGGCAACGGGTGATGAACGTATGCCGAAGGTCGTGAACGTGGTGCTCGGGACAAAAACGTTTGAAAATGTGGGAAATGGCGTTGTCGGTGATCTGCGGGATCTCGCCCCCGGGCAAATATTTTCTCAACATGGGCGTAATGGGAATCCGTCTGACCTGCTCCCGACGCCCGAGGCGCTGTTTTGCCGAAACGACCGTGGCGAAATTTTCATCGAATACGATACTTTTCACTTCCGAACGCCGAAGTCCTAAATACAAAATGCAAATAAAAAGGAATTTATATTCGGAGCCTTCGAGAGCCGCAAGGAAAGCTCTTTCCTCCTCGATCGTGAGGGCGACGCCGCTTTCCGGCTCGTGGTAAGGTTTCTTGATCAGTGCCATCGGGGAACGTTCGATAATGCCGCTGGCGACGGCGTAATCGAAAACGGGCTTCAAAAGTTTGTATGCCTTTTCTCCCGTTCGACTGTCGCCGAAATTATTGATAAAGCATTGTATATCCATAGGCTTTATGGCGTTTATATTGCTGTTTCCCAAAACGGGGAAAATATGTACCCGAAACGTCATTTCATAATCGGCGTAAGTGCCTTCTTTGATATAGGGGCGCTTGACGTGTTCCAGCCAATCGGTAGCGAAAACGTGCAGGAGCACCGGCTTCGGCTTTTTTCTGATCGGCTCGCCGCGGGAAGGGTATTGCTTAAAAAGTTCTCTGATAAATTTTTCTTTCGCCTCCATCATGTATTTGCTCGTGGCTTGTATATCAAATCCTTTCGAACGGCAGCGGATCTGAAACAAGCCGTCTTTGGTGATTCGCACGTGAGCAGTGATCCCGTGCATACGAAATTGCTTCCGAAATTTTTTTGGCATTTCTAAAATCTCCTTGTCTGTAAATTTTAGAAATCCGTTTTCATCTACAAAAGAAACGAGTTCCGCCTTTTGCGCGGAAAAGTCGTTGGCTTCCGGCTCGACGATCCGCAGCTGCGCTTTGGTCGTTTCAAGGTCGAATTGCCGTTTGGCTTTCGCATACCCTTGCAGCTCATAGCCGAGAAGCGTCAGTTTCCGAGTCAGCTTCGAAGCACGGCGCCATTCCTCGAAAGAAGGCGTGCGGCTGTAAGCGTCGTCGTCGATGAAACACCCTTGCAGCTCGTCTGCGGTGTCCATCACTTGGGTAAAGAGTTCCGTTTCGAATTTGTCCATAAATTCGTCCTCCTGAGTGGAAATTTATGGATAAATTATAGGACGTTTTTTAACAAAAATGAAAATATACTTTACAAGCCGAAATTTTTTATTAAAAAAATTTACGGCTTGAAGTTTGTCCTGTAATTATTCTTCGTCGTTCAAAACGGGGAGTTCTTTGGCTTTGTCAGTGACGAGCTTTTCTTTCTCCGAAGCGTTCAGAGGGGAAACGATTTTTTCGCCGATAACTTTTTCAATGCTTTTCCGCGCTTGTTTTGTCGCTTCGCCGCCTTTTTTCGCTACCTTCCGGCTTTCCTCAAATCCTTCCGGTTTTTCTTTTTGGGAGAGCCGCGTCGTCGTTACCTCTGCCAGCATATTGAAAACGAGTTCGAGATCTGTCATATTGTCCCGGAGATTCTCTTTCTTCAAGCCTTTCAGGGCTTTGTATTCCTTCACGGACAGTCCCGACCACGCTTTCGTCATGTCGTTTGTGAGTATTGCGTATTCGAGATCCGTTTCCACTCCGCGGGCGCTCCATTCGTCGGTGAGCTTCTTCCTGATCTCGATGGTGCGGAGCCGTTGACGGATCCACTCGTCTGAATATCCCTTTTCGCGGTAGTATGCCGTGCCGCGCTGAATCGCCTTTTCGGGATCGGCGATCTCGTCGAGCCGTTCCGCTCCGACCTGCGCGAGCCAGATCTTAAAAGGTTCCGCTTTTGGCGAGGGGATCGACTGAATAAGCCGCAGCACGCCTTTCGTGGTGGCTGCAAGTACCTTTCGTTTTTTGCCTGTTTCGCCGATCATTTCTACCTGGGGACAATTTGTCCCCAGGAACGCGGCCAGCTCATTGTCGCGTTTGCGCATTTTTTTGAGATAATCGGTAGGGTTTGCACTGTCTGTTAAAACTTCCACGACGTCCACGACGGAGAAATACCATTCTTCCTCGTCGGCGTTCCAAGCAGTGCGCACTGTCTTTTCATTAAAGAGTTTTAATTTTGTTTCCATAATTTTCTCCCGTAAGATTACTTTTTTTCTTTTGCAGCTTTTTCGGCTTTTGCTGCTTTATAGCCGAGATACATGCCGCGAAGCTCGGCAAAAATGCTTTCCTGCATATAGCGGGGCAGCTCTGCATAAAGCTCTATCCAATCCGTCGCGTTCAGCGGCGGATTTTTTCTTATAAAGTCGATGAGTTTTTGCTCGTCGGCGTTCAGAGTATCGAGCTTGTCCGTTTGGGGATAAACTTGAATGACGCCGAGATCGTCCTCCCTGCCGAGAAGATAGTCGATTGAACATTCAAAAAAGTTTGATAACGCAATAAGAGTGTTTCCGGTAGGCTCACGTTTGTTAATTTCAAGCATAGCTATGCAACCATTGCTTAATCCTGTTTTTTTTGCAAGTTCAATTTGCGTAACATCTTTTTCGGCTCTTAATTCTCTTAATCGTTCAGAAAAATTCATAAAAAGCTCCTTTCTAAATTTAATTATAACAAAAGTGAGAAAAAACCTTGACAAAACAATCTTATGCGAGTATAATAATATCAAAAAATTCTCTCAAATGCGAGTAGATTGATTTACACGCCCTCAAAGGGGGCGCAGGCGAAGCAAAAGCGGAGGCGGTCAAGAAATCACCCGCGGAGAGGAAAACGGGGCGCAGAAGGCAAAAGAGAGGGTAAAATGCAAGGATTTATCGAAGTGACGCGGAAAGAGGACGGAAAAAAGATATTGTTGAACATATCGGGAATAGACGGAGTATTTCCGGAAGCAAAAGGAGCGTTTGTATCGATGAGAGGAAATATCGCGTTGTTTGCTTCAAACAAAGTTTCCGGGTATTTTGTAGAGGAAACGTATTGGGAAGTAAAAGAGCAAATCATGCGGGAACAACCGCTGAACGGATAAAAAGCAGATCAAAGCGGCGGAAAAACTGAAAGCGAAGCCGGCGAAAAAGAAGAGATAAAAGAGTTGCGGTTTAGGCGAAATCAAAAAGCCACTTATGTAGGACAACCGTGAAAGGGGAAAAGGTATCGCCGCTAATCTATAAAGGCTTTCCGCAACTTTTGTAATCCGCGAAGGCGGTCGGAGTGCACATTCGGCCGCTGGGGCGGAAACGAGAAAAAGATAAAAACCGCGAAAGCGGAAACGGAGGATTACAAAATGACAGGAATATGGTTAGTATTGTTGAAAGCAGAAGTGTTGTTATTTGCGATAGGAGCGGTTGTTGTCCTGATAGCAGGAATAGTAAATATAGCGATAGAATATCGGGAACGGAAACAAAACGCAGCCGAGCCGGAGGAGAAGAAAGATATTCTCGAAACGGCAATCACGGAACAGACGGGGGGAGGGATCGTGACGGAGTGCAGCGCGTCGAAGCGTTGCGCGGCGGTGACGGGGATTCTGGAATTGGAGCGTGAGCGAGAGCAGTTGCGGAAGGAGTACGACGAATTGCGTGAAAGATACAAAAACTTGCAAGCGGCGTATGAAGGCCAAAGGGAGGATTTCGAGGGGTTGGAAAAGGATTACCGAGCGCTTGATGAATCGAATAATAAACTGATTTCGGAGCATGAGGAACTAAAAAAGGAAAACGAAGCGCATTGGCGGCAGTTAACGCAGATCATGAGAAGCAATCCTGAGGTATTCGAACAGTTTAGCGGCGAGGACGAATCAGAGCAGGAGCGAATAGATAACGGCTATGTAGTAAAATAGCGAGGTGAAAAAATGCCGAAAGAGAAAGCAAAGTCGAAAAAAACGTTGAAAGGGAGCAGTCGGATAAAGCAAGTAGGAGATACGCATTGGGTGCTGCACCAACAAAACGACGTTCGGAAATACAAGGGCTTTAAGAGCAAAGGGGAGGCTGAGCAATTTGCAGCGGCGACGCCGGTGGAAAAGAAAGTAAAAATCACGGCAGAGCGAGAAAAAGCGGCGACAGCCAGAAAGGCAAAAAAGCCGGAAGGGGCCCGCCCGCCGCGAAAGAAATATAGCAGCCCGGAAGTTAAGGTCGTCGGTCTGGAAGCGGGCAAAAAGGAAACAAAAGTAGTGAGGTTTTCGGACGGCAAAAAGAAATACGGGAAATAAAGGAGGATAAAAAAATGGAAAACAAAACAGATTGCTGTAATTGTATTTATTGGAATCCCGGGGAAGAATGCTGTACAATTTCCGACTTTTTGGAATATGACGAAGAACAATATTTTGAAAGATGCCCTCAATACGGAAGAAGTAAGGGAGAATCGGAGGCCGAAGAATGAAAGGAGATTCAATAATTTTGGTAATGTTTTCGGCGTTGCTGGGTGTATTGATAGCATTTGGAATCGCATATTTAATCGAACGAATCCGAGAAGCGCAGGGAGAGAGCGCGGAAGAATACGAAGAAAATTTCATGCCCGCGCGCAAGAGACGGAGTGAAAAGCTGTCGGAGTTGAGATACGCGGCGGCAGTGTTGCGGGATATGAAAGAGAGTACGAAAGATGGGGCGTTCGTGCAGGTGGGAGCGTATTGGTACGAGGTGCAGGATCTAACGAAGTCAATCGAAGCGATAAAGGAAGCGATCGAGGAGGCGGAGAATGAAGAGGCGGGATAAAACAGAAGTCTTGCGGGATCGGTTGCAGTTGGAGGACACGCGGCTTTTGTTTCAGATAGACGAAGCGGCGGAGGTAATCGAAAAATTAAGCGCAGGAAAAATATACAGTCCGTCGGGAGCGAAAGCGGTGCAGAGGTTAGACGCGCTGACGCAGGCGGAGGAGAGGCTGTCGGAGGCGATCAGATGTCTGGAACAGGCAATCGAGCCGGAGGGGAAAGCGCGGGAAGCAAATTAAAACAGCTTATACAAAAACTTCCTTATCATATTTAACCGGCATAGCGGGCGCCGCAAGTCCCGCCCCAAGTGAAGGTACACTAAAAACCAGCAGTAGAGAGTTACGGCTACCGTATAGCGGGCGCGTGAGTCCCGCTACCAAAGGGCTGATAAGTAAAGAAAAAGCCCTCTTAATTTTCCACGAAGGCAGGGCGAAGTTTCCTCCTCGTCCTGCCGGGAGGGAGGAAGAAAAACAGTAAAAAAAACCCGGAAACGGGAAAAAGGAGAAAGAATAAAATGGCGGTAAAAAAGACAGGCGAAAGCAAAGTGAAGAAGGTCGTTGGGGGGATCGCGGTAGCATTGGCGCTGATCCTTGTGGGCGGCGTGTGCGGGGGATTGTTGCAGCACCATTACAAATGGGGTGAGGAGCCGAAAGTGGAAGAGCCAGGCGGAGAAGAAAAGCCGGGCGAGGACAGCAGCGGCGGAGGCGAAGTGAGCACGGAGGCGGGCGTGAGTCACGGGATCCGCCTTGCGGCGGTGAAACTTGCATCGAGCGAGTATGAGGCATACGGGGTGTCGCCATTGGCGGAAAGCGCCTATACACTGACGGCAACGATCACGCCTGCGGATGCGGCAAATAAAAAAGTAGATTGGACGATAGCGTTCAAAAACGCAAGCTCGACATGGGCGACGGGTAAAACGGTGACGGAGTATGCGACGGTCACGCCGAGCGCGGACGGAGCATTGACGGCAGTCGTGGAGAACGTTGCGGCGTTCGGGGAACAGATCATCGTAAAAGCGACGTCGCGGGATAATGCGGAAGCGTATGCGACGTGTACGGTGGAGTATTTGCAAAGAACAACGGGCTACACGCTGACGCTGGACGGAAAGACGTATAACACCGCGGGAACGACGACGAATAGCGTGACGCCGACTTTTGCCACAACAAAAAGCGTACATCCGATGGTAACGGTGAATAAGTCAACAGTTTACACACGGGAAAATACGGACAGTGTAGGCTATATATCGGTGAGTCCCACTTCTGAATTTAAAAGCGCGATAACGAGTGCGGGACTTACGGCAAGCGAGTTGAAAGAATATTCGGGCTCGGCGTCGTATGTCGATTTTAAGGATTTCTTTGATAAAGCATGGGGCGAAGCACTGTACGGAAGCGATAACGCGAAGAAAAACGCCTTGATAGCCGCAATAGACGGATTTGAAGGAAATGCGTATCAAATAAAACTGTATAATTACGAATCGGGTCATGAGACCGTATTGGCGACATTCTATCTGACGTTAGACGCGAGTACGATCCTCGGGCAGAAAGGCGTGGAGAGCGTGACGGTAGACGAAACGGAGATTGTATTCTAAGAGAAAAAGGAGAAGTAAGGAAATGACAGAGATAAAGAAAAGGATCCTGTCGAACGTAATGAGCTTGATCCTCGGCGCCGGAATCGGCGCCGGGGCATATGCCCTGAAAGACAGGATAACGGAGCCAGAGTTTCCGGGAATAGAAGTGTCTACCCCGGAAGAAGTCGGGGGGGGGGGAATATTAAACAAGCCTGAAAACCACGGGATAGAAATGGTAAGCACAAAAATCGCGCGGGAAGAATATGAGGCAAACGGAATATCCCCCATGGCGGAAAATGCGTACACGCTTACGGCGACAATCGAACCGGAGAATGCGAGCAATAAAGCGGTGGATTGGAGCGTGGAATTTGTAGATCCTTCTTCGTCGTGGGCGAGCGGAAAGAGTGTAACGGATTATGTAACGGTAACGCCGACGAGCGACGGAGCATTGACAGCGACGGTGGCGAATCTTGGCGCATTCGGGGAACAAATTAAAGTAACGGTAACGAGCCGGGATAATCCGGAAGCAACGGCGGAATGCATGGTGGAATACCAGCAGAAATTTGAATCGCTTGCGGGGTACATATCGCTCGATGCTGAATCAGACGAAAAAACGAATTTCAGCAGTACGGCCGATACACGTTGTTATATTGATTTTCCTCTTACAGACGATTCGCCGTTAGAATATTTAACACATACGAGCGAAATTTCTATAACGCCTGTCGGATCGGATATATATACGCTGCCAATGGATTACAATTTAACAAAAGTGGAGATGAAAGTTGCCGCGAATATAAACAGAGGTTTTGTGGAATATCCCGCAAACTTCATAATGAGTCATCAGGAACTTTCAGAATTGACCGGAGTAACATATAAAAACGGTAAATGTACAGGAAAAACGCAAGAGTTTATGGGAATATCCGATTATTCTAACGGGAATATATCCGCGGCCAAAAGTAATTTATATGGAGTTTTATCCGGGGGAAACGATAGCGAACGTTTCTCGGAATACAAGTTATATTATAGTATTAACGGAGAGGAAAAATATTTTTCGTTTTATTTAACATATCGACTTGAATCGCTGAAAACAAAAGTAAGTGCGGTAACGGTGGATAATGAACGGATAACATTTTAAGACAGGACAAAGGAGGCCGAGGGAATGAGTAAGACAAGCAGTAAAGTAAAAACAGCCGTAACGGTGATATTAGTGATAATGTTGCTGATACTATCGCTCGGCCTTTTGGCGCGGTTTACGAACGTATTCGGGAATAAGGTTGAAGTGACGTATAACGGAACGAAGATCACGAAAGATTTTGAAGGATTGGAAATAGAAAGCGGGACGGAAATCGAAGTAAAAGCGCCGGGGGAATACGAGGTAAAAATCTATGCAGAAGGAATTGCGGAGAAGGATTTTTCTTTCACGGTAGACGGAAGGGAATACAGCTGGGTGGAAGATATAGCGGGAGCGAACGGCGGGGTAGGCGAAGAATTTACGGAAGTATTCGAGATCGAGAAAACGGAGAAAGGCTTCAAATTTTCGGGCGGAATCAAAAAAGCATTGAAAGACATCTGGCCGGAAAAAGAGATTATCTTGCCGGAGGAGATCCCGAGCGGAGATAAATTCCGAATGGAAATCACGAGCGGGGACAAGACGTTGAAAATCGGATTTTGGCTGCCCGAGGAAACGGAAATGCCGCCGAGCGGCGGAGACGTGGAAAAGGTAGAGATTTACCCGGGAGAGATCATTTTCTGAACGTAAGGAGAAAAAAGGCATGACGGCGATACATAAAAAGAGACTGACAATCATAGCAATACTGACAGCCTGCGCGATGTTCGTGATCGGGCTTTTCTTCGTGTTCAGAGGTGAGAGAAAACCGGAAACGGCGAAAGCGGAAGAAGCACAAGTAGGGGAATTGACGGAACCGAGCGAACTTTCGTTTTTGTCGGATAGTAATACGTTTGAAATCTCCACCCAACCGCAGCTGTCATCGAGCGACGGACTTTCGTTTTCTGTAAAAGTACCGGAAAACTATCTGGAACTGTTAAACCGTGGGAATCAAATAGTCGATACGCACAATATAGGGATAGGGATTATTTCGTATACGTATGAAGATTATTTTCTAATGCTGAATTGGACGAGCGACTTAAACGACTACGGAAGCGCGGACATAAATATGAACGGCTATATGGGCCATAAGAATCCGGAGGAGTGTATAGAGCCGTATAAAAACGCAGTAAGCAAACTCCCCGAGGAGATATTGAAAAACGGGATAGGGGAAATAACGCTGTCGGTGCCGACGAATACAAATCAGACATATTATTTCTATTTGACATTGGTAAAAGTGCGTTTAGAAAAGATACGGTATGTCACGCACGAGACGTCTGGAGAATTAGAAATAACGCCGGAAGCGTATTCGACGAACTATTATGAAAATTCTGTCAAAAACATAGCAATAGAGATGTTGGAAAACGAAACCGATCTAAGCGAGAGTGAACGGGAGTGGCTGCAAGAGGTGGCGGGGATAAAACCCGACACGGAGGAAATTTCTGTAACGCTGAAATACAAAGCGGCGGAAGGGTATGCAGACATAAAAGACCAAGCATATACGTTTAGCGTGAAAAGCACGTGGGCACAGAATAAAACGTTGGTGCTGTCGGCGTTATACGACTTGACGCCATATAAGAACATAGCGGAATTGAATGTAGTCTACACAGCGGACTATTGGCAGGACGGATATGTATATAAGACGCAAGAGCGGATTATATTACAGGCTCGGGACTTTGAGTATACGTATAACGAAGGAAGCCAAACGGGAACGCTGGAAGTCATATATAACGATTTTCAGTACAAGGATTTATCCTTGCGAATCACAAACAACGATCCTTTGAACAATCTGACGCTGGACTATTACACGGCGGATGCAGTGGTAGGTGAGACGACCACCACACTGACGTATAATTTTGCGGACATAGAGGAGCAATTACACAACTCCTGTAATTGGCTGTTTGATTTCGGAAAAGACAATATCCGAATCACGGGCACGGCGGAAGGAGTAACGACGAAGCTGACGGATTCGGCGCTTATCGTGACATTCGCGAACGACAAGGAAAAGGAGCTTGTCAATCTATCTTTAATCGGCGTTGCGGAGATTATCGAAGATATAGAATATACGCTGACATACGAATACGCAAAGTTGTTGCTGTCGGGGACGGAAATCATAGAGACGGTGAAAACATCGGCGCCGATTACGAAACTGTATTCGGAGATCGTGACTTGCAATTTCACGAATTTCATGACGGACTACGGAGAAAACGTAAACGAAGCGATAAATCCCGATTTCCTCGGCGGAGCGGAATATTATATTCCGGTATCAATCCAAAAGGAATACAGCGCGTATGACGCGGAAACACATACTTGTAAAATCACGGTGGAGTATTCGTATAATACGCTTTTCGGAATCACGAATAACTATGACGACGGAATTACCTTCAAAGCGTTGAATCATAGCAGCTTAAATTATACGGGCGGGGATTTTGTGGACAGCATACCGGACGGGTACCGAGTGGAAAGTCTTACGACGGAAGCGGCGTATAAAGACAAATTGACGATTACGAACGCAGAAAATTATCTTGATACGCGGGTGCAGGTGAAAACGAGTACGACGGAAAAACAGGTATTGCCGATCGTCATCAATTATACGGACAGTTGGAATCTGATCGTCAATTATCTTGAAAACTACGCAGATCAAAGGATTCAGAACGGAGAGAAAGACGCAAAGCCGTGTTTTGCGGAAAAGAAAGTATTTTCGGGGTCGGTCAAAGTCAAAGACTATGCGGACATTTACAATCTTACGGCGGGGGACGTGAAAGAAATTTTAGGTCTTGAAAGTCTGGATATATTAGGACTTGCGACGGTGGAGGAAATAGCGGTAAAGTTTGACGGAGTATCGACGTATACGGTAGATTTGTCGTATTCGCATGCTGCGCTGAAACAAATCGACTATGACGGGAATATGCTGGAAATCAAAATCCCGCTGACGAGCTATGCGGAATGGTGTAAACAGTACGGGCAGGATTGGTCGATATTGTTCCTGAACACGCCGGAGCGGAAATATTTCAAGTATTCCAACGATGTGGCACGGGAAAATCTGTACGGATTTTTCTCGGTAGCGGTATTCAAAGAGCAGGTGTCGGATCTTAATTATTGGTTTAAGAACAACACGGGCGACGGGTGTATGACGATCTTTGAAGGGAAAGAAGTGAGCGGCGCGGGCGTGTATAAGTTTTTCGACAACCTGACGGAAAAAGGGATCCTGATGTCTGCGCTGGGATATATAGGAATGTCGTTTTGTGAGATCGTGGACGACGACAACGCGATGTATTATAGTTACTTTTTCTATCTTGACGGAACGAGCGACGACGCATATCTGGCGACGAACGGAGCGGACGATTCGGGAGACACGGGCTCGGCGATCGGAAACGCATGGGAGGATTTCACGGATTGGATCGGGGAGACGTGGGACAAGCTGACGAACTCCAAAGGCTGGGAGATCTTCAAAATCGTAATGGGAGTGGTGCTTGTGATATTGGTAGTAGTGGCGGTAGTTGCATTGACGTATAAGCTCCTGACGTGGTCGGGAGTCATCAAGCCGAAGAAAAAGACAAGCGGAAGCACGACGAAAAAGAAAACGACGTCCACCAAGAAAAAGAGCACAGGAACAAAGAAATGAGCAAACAAAAGAAGAACGCGAAAAAGCCCGCCGCAAGTAAAGCGGCGGGTAAGAATAAAACTATAAAATCGCAACGGCAAACCGCAGTAAAGTCGGTAACGAAAAACTGTCAAAAACCGAAACGGAAAAATGTTTCTCAAAAAATTCCGAACGGGCGGACTTTGCAAACTCGTGACGAGTTTTTTGAAGGACAAGAAAAATACAGAAAACCCGGTTATGAAAATAAGGGGCTGTATCGAAAAGTTGTAGTAGTGGACAGTAACCGAGCTGATGAACTTGCAGTGGTGAAGTTGACAACCTCAAAGCAAGGAACAGCTTTACCCGATTATCAGCAGGGAAAATCGAAATACCGTCCTTTTGTCGCAACAAAAGATGATGAAAACAAACCTATTAAAGTCGGAAAAAAATTTTTACCTAATAAACCGCAGAAAGATGTTTCGCAAAAAGATGTTAATCAAATCAAAAAAGATAGTATCAAACGAAAAGACAACCGAAAGAAGTTGCGAGAATTGAAAGGGCGAAAATAAAAACGGGGCAGTTCCCCGCCCCGCTATACTAACATGGTATTTCAACCAAGGCTCTATAAAGAGCTATCCCAAAGGAACTACTATTATTATACCCAAAAAATCGGAAAAAGTCAATAGGTTAGGGCAAAAAATGTTGAAAATACTAAAACTGATACTGCGAATCGTGATATATGTCGTCATAATTTTGACAGTGCTGTATCTGGTAAGTACGTTTAAGCGGGTATTCTGAAATGGAAAAGGAAACGAGAGGGCGAATAGACCGCCGGACAATTTATCATATCGTAAGCGCGGCGGTATTGGTCGGCTCGTTGCTGTTTTCTGTTTTTTATTTCCGCGCGGTATTCTTCCGGACGATTCAGGCGTTTAAGGACTTCGGCCTTTCGGTAGCGTACTATTTCACGCAGCTTTCAGGCTTTGAAGGGCTTATCACCCCGACGGTGGGGGAAATCCCGAACAACGCGACAGAAGTATTACCGTTTCAGCCTTCGGAGTTTATAACGGGCCTGAAAGCCTACGGGAAAGCCCTGATTTCCAAAGAAAACGCGGAGGCATTTTTTACGGGACTGTTGAAGGGGCTTTCGACGTTCGCCAAAGCGGCGATCCTGATTCTTCCGGTGCTTATTCTGTTGTGGTTTTTAATCAAAAGCGCATACAGACAGCCGAACAATAATTATAACGCGGACACGAAACCGCTGCGGGTTTATAAGAAAATCGAAGCGGCGACGTGGGGAAGGTGCAAAACATTTTTCAAAAGCTATGCAGGTTTCCTGAACGAACGCCGAGGCTATATTCTGGCCGCAGGGTTGATCTGGTCGTATAACCTGAATGTATTGACGATTATCATGGAATTTTTTGCGTTCGTGTTCTATTTCGCGGTGAGTTTTGACGCATTGGGAATCTTTACGCAGATTGCAAAGCTGGCGATGGATCTGACGGTGGCAATCGATTTTCTGCCGTGGTGGAGCTGGGCGGTGGTCGGGTTCCTGATCTTCGACGCTATTCGAAAGAACATAGGAACGCAGCGGCTGCGTGGTTACGAAGCGCGGGACCGGGACTTTCTGGAATCGCACCCGGGCGCGCTGTTCGTGGTGGGGAAACAGCGTGCGAAAAAGACGACCACAATCACGAGCATGGCACTTTCACAGGCCGCCATATTCCGAGAGAAGGCGAGAGAGAAGCTGCGGGAACGGGATTTACAATTTCCGTTTTTCCCTTGGATAAATCTTGAAAAGGTAATAGAAT